>ERZ1034691.9-NODE-9-length-156513-cov-10.680700_pt1 | contig 156513 bp, 104 predicted proteins | sample MGYA00520638_ERZ1034691 | MGnify/ENA primary metagenome ERZ1034691 (study PRJEB33766, sample SAMN09781763) | gut metagenome | biome: gut microbiome | host: Homo sapiens | place: Madagascar | study: EMG produced TPA metagenomics assembly of the PRJNA485056 data set... | reverse complement strand
CACAAGGTTGTTGAGTTGATCAAGATCATGAAGAAGCACAACGGTTAATTCGTTGACTCTTAACGATTGAAGATATAGCCGTCCAGTTCGCTGGGCGGCTTTTTTGTTTCTATACCTAGCTATCTTGCCCGTGTTCTTACTCTTTTTGGGACAAAAGTCTATTTTTCTTTCTTTTTATTTTGTTCTTTCCTTATTTTGCCGTATCTTTGCGCTATGAAACATTCTATGATAACCATACTGGGACCTACGGCTAGTGGAAAAACAAGTCTTGCCGCTGCCCTTGCTGCCAAGATTGATGCGATGGATGCGTCTTCTTGGGGTGGGACAACTGTGGGGGCTGAGATTATCAGTGCCGATAGCCGTCAAGTGTATCGTGGTATGGACATTGGTACTGGCAAGGATTTGGCAGACTATACCGTGACTGACAAAGTGATTCCCTATCATTTGATAGACATCTGCGAGCCAGGAACCAAGTACAATCTCTTTCAATATCAGCAAGATTTCTATGATGCCTATCAAGACATCCAGCGTCGCCATGTGCTCCCGATATTGTGTGGAGGCACAGGACTCTATATTGAATCTGTACTGAAAGGCTATCATCTGTCTCCTGTCCCTCAGAATCCTGAATTGCGTAAGCAGTTGGAAGGCAAGTCTTTGGAAGAACTGACCGTGATGTTGAAGGACTTGAAGGCAAAGACGGGCAGCAATATGCACAATCGCACAGATGTAGATACTGCACAGCGAGCGATACGTGCCATCGAGATAGAATCCTACAACTTGGAGCATCCGATGCCCGAACGAGAGTTGCCGGCTGTCGATTCGCTCATCATCGGTGTCAACATCGACCGTGATGCACGCCGAGAGAAAATCACACGCCGACTTCATCAGCGTTTAGAGGAAGGAATGGTGGATGAAATCAAGGGACTCTTGGACAGCGGCATTCCTGCCGAAAACCTCATCTATTATGGCTTGGAATACAAGTTTATCACAGAATACGTCATTGGCAAGACAACCTACGAGGAGATGGTGAGAGGTTTGGAAATCGCCATCCATCAGTTTGCCAAACGTCAGATGACTTGGTTCCGAGGCATGGAACGCCGAGGTTTCACCATCCATTGGGTAGATGCTCTTCAACCGATGGAGCAGAAGGTGGAGCAAGTACTCACGTTGATGAGTGAAGAGTGAAGAACGAAGAGTGAAGAATTCAATAGCATCTAATGGCGTAGGCCTATTTGTTATTTAATATTTATGATTTATAATTTATTTTCGCCGTGGCAGTAAATGAGAACAAGTGGGGCTTGCTCTATTGTCCGAGAGGAGGATGGGGAAGCGATAAGCGTTGGGCTAAAATAGAAAAGGCCTTGCGCCAAAATCATGTCGATTATGACTTCGTGCAGAGTGAGAACCAGAACAGCGTGGAGCGACTGGTCAAGATGTTCATCAACAATGGCTACAAGACGATAGTCATTGTCGGAGGTGACTCAGCCTTGAACGATGCGGTCAACTGCTTGATGCAGGTGGAGAAAAGTGTGCGTGACGAGATAGCATTGGGTATTATCCCGAATGGTTTGATGAACGACTTTGCCTATTTCTGGGGCTTTGACGATAGCAACTATGAGCAGACCATACAATGGTTGTTGAAGCGCCGTGTCAGAAAGATAGACTTAGGCTGCATACGCTATACCAATAAGAAAGGTGAGAAATGCCATCGCTATTTTCTCAACTGTGTCAATGTGGGACTCATCGCCTCTATCATGAATCTCCGTCGCAAGACCCATCATGTGTTTGGCTCTCGAACACTTTCATTCATCTTCTCATTTGTGCTGATGATATTCCAACGCCTCGATTATCGCATGAACATCAAGATTAATTCTGATGTCATCAAGCGCAAGGTGATGACCATGTGCATAGGAAATGCCACAGGCTATGGTCAAACCCCTAATGCTGTTCCATACAACGGATTGCTGGATGTGTCGGTGGTCTATCATCCAGAGATGACGCAACTCTTCGAGGGCATCTATCTCTTCGTGAAGGGAAAGTTCCTCAACCATAAGAGTGTGCATCCTTACCGCACCCAAGAGGTGGTGGTGGAAGAGGCGGCACATGCCATGATAGGCGTGGATGGCAGATTGATGAATACACCTAAAGGTCCTTATCGGATCACTGTGGAACAAGAGGTAGTCAACTTCTTGATACCACAATAGAACTTATCATTAAATTGATGTAAGAAGTCGGCTTGCAGATACCATAAGAGGGTAGGACAAGCTGACTTCTCTTGTTTAAAAAACTAGCGAAAAAGCATCATTTTGGGTGGATAAATGCTTATAAAACATTAAATCTAGGCTTTTTCTGAAAAACTTTGCCCAAAAACTTTGCGGTTTCACATTTTTTCCTTACCTTTGAAAGCATAATAACGAATCTAAAAGTATTAAAACCTTAATATAGATCTATGAGTTATCTAAAATTCGAAAAGGCTCTGATGACTAATCTTCAAGAGTCATTGCCGAAGGAGTTGCTAAGAACCAATCGTTCGGGTGCTTATTCGTGCTCTACGATTGTGGACTGTAATACTCGAAAGTATCACGGCTTGTTGGTTGTCCCCGTACCTGAACTGGACGATGAGAACCATGTGCTGCTGAGTTCTCTCGACCCTACAGTCATTCAGCATGGCGCTGAATTCAACCTGGGATTGCACAAGTACCAAGGCAATAACTTCAGTCCGATGGGGCATAAGTACATCCGTGAGTTTGATTGTGATAAGGTGCCTACGACGCTTTATCGTGTAGGTGGCGTTATCCTAAAAAAGGAAGTGGTGTTCCAGCATTATGAGGATCGCATCTTGATCCGTTACACCATGGTGGATTGTCATTCCGCTACCAAACTTCGTTTCCGTCCATTCCTTGCTTTCCGCAGCGTTCGTCAGTTTACGCATGAGAACGGCACTGCCTCTCGTGAGTATTCGATGGTCGATAATGGAATCAAGACTTGTATGTATGCAGGTTATCCCGACCTCTATATGCAGTTCTCCAAGAAGAATGAGTTTGTCTTCGCTCCCGATTGGTATCGTGGCGTGGAATATCCAAAGGAGCAGGAGCGTGGCTATGCTTCCAATGAGGATCTTTACGTGCCAGGTTACTTCGAGATGGACATCAAGAAGGGCGAGAGCATTGTCTTCGCTGCCTCCACCTCGGAAATCAAGACCAGTACACTGAAGCGTCTCTTCGACAAGGAGGTAGATGAGCGTGCGCCTCGTGACAACTTCTTCCACTGCCTGGTCAATGCGGCTCACCAGTTCCATCGTCGTGAGAAGAATGACGACCGTTATATCTTGGCAGGTTATCCTTGGTTCAAGTGCCGTGCCCGTGATACATTCATCGCATTGCCTGGATTGACCCTCTCCATAGAGGAGGACGACTACTTCGAACTCGTGATGAAGACCGCCATAAAGGGCTACTATGAGTTTATGGAAGGCAAACCTATCTCCGTGAATATCACAGAGATGGAACAACCTGATGTGCCTCTTTGGGCTATCTGGGCTTTGCAACAGTATGCCAAGGAGACCAGCAAGGAAGAATGCCTGAAGAAATATGGCAAGTTCATCCGCAATATCCTCCAGTTTATTGAGGGTAATCATCATCCTAACCTAGAACTACATCCTAACGGACTTCTCTATACTAACGGAAAGAACAAGGCTGTGACGTGGATGAACTCCACGGCAAACGGTCGTCCTGTGGTGCCACGTAGTGGATATATCGTGGAGTTTAATGCCCTCTGGTACAATGCCCTCTGTTTCGGAGCCGCTTTGGCAGAACTTGATGGCAAGGCTGACCAGCAACAGCATTTCCTCGAAATCGCAGAGAAGACCAAGCAGTCATTCCTCGATACATTCCTCAATGAATATGGCTATCTCTACGACTATGTGGATGGTAACATGATCGACTGGAGTGTGCGTCCTAACATGATATTCCCTGTCGCTTTCGACTATTCTCCTCTCTCACAAGACCAGAAGAAGAAGGTGCTCGACATCTGTACTCGTGAACTCCTGACTCCTAAGGGATTGCGCTCGCTCTCTCCTAAGAGTGGCGGTTACAATCCAGTGTATGTGGGACCACAGACACAGCGCGACTATGCTTACCACCAGGGTACGGCATGGCCTTGGCTCGGTGGCTTCTACATGGAGGCGAGCTTGAAGCTTTATCGCCGCACACGTCTCAGCTTCATCGAGCGCCAGATGGTGGGCTACGAGGATGAGATGTCATGCCATTGCTTGGGTACCATCAGCGAACTCTTTGATGGCAACCCACCTTTCCATGGACGAGGAGCCATCTCTTTCGCCATGAACGTGGCAGAGATCTTGCGTGCTTTGGAATTACTTGAAAAGTATCAATATTAATAAGGAGGACTGCTATATGAAAGTATTAATGTTTGGATGGGAGTATCCTCCTCACGTATATGGTGGTTTGGCTACTGCCAACTTTGGTATTTCCCAGGGCTTGCATGCCCAGGGCGATGTGGATATCACTTTGTGCCTTCCTCATCCTTTCGGTGATGAAGACCGCAGTGCTTGCAAGATCGTGGCAATGAACTCGGTGCCTATCGCTTGGCGTGATGTTAACCACGATTATGTGCAGCAGCGTGTGGGCAACGTCATGAATCCGGATGACTATTTCCGCTATCGTGACCATATCTATGCCGACTTCAACTATATGAACGTCAACGACCTCGGTTGTATGGACTTCGCCGGTGGCTATCCATCCAACCTGCATGATGAGATCAACAACTATTCCATCATCGCTGGTGTCGTGGCTCGTTCCGAAGATTTTGATATTATCCATGCACACGACTGGTTGACTTTCCCTGCTGGCATCCATGCCAAGAGAGTGAGCGGCAAGCCATTGTGCATCCATGTACATGCTACCGACTTCGACCGTAGCCGTGGCAAGGTGAACCCTACCGTGTATGCCATCGAGAAGGATGGTATGGACAACGCCGACTGCATCATGTGTGTGTCTGAGTTGACCCGACAGACGGTCATCAACCAATATCACCAAGACCCACGCAAGTGCTTCGCCATGCACAATGCCGTTTATCCATTGAAGCAAGAGTGGCAAGACATCCCTCGCCCTGACCATAAGGGCAAGGAGAAGGTCGTCACCTTCTTGGGGCGATTGACGATGCAGAAAGGACCTGAGTACTTTGTCGAGGCAGCCAACATGGTATTGCACCGTAGCCGTAACGTCCGTTTCTGTATGGCTGGTTCGGGTGATATGATGGACCAGATGATTTATCTCGCAGCCGAGCGTGGCATTGCCGACCGCTTCCACTTCCCTGGATTCATGCGTGGCAAACAGGTGTATGAGTGCTTGAAGGATTCTGATGTGTATGTGATGCCTTCCGTGAGTGAGCCTTTTGGTATCTCCCCATTGGAGGCGATGCAATGTGGCACACCTACCATTATCTCCAAGCAGAGCGGTTGTGGTGAGATTCTTACCAACTGCATCAAGGTAGATTATTGGGACATCCATGCCCTCGCCGATGCCATCTACAGCATCTGCCACAATGAGAGTCTCTTCGACTACCTCTCTGTGGAAGGCAAGAAGGAGGTTGACCAAATCACTTGGGAGAAAGTGGGTGCTCGCATCAAAGACCTTTACCTCAAGACCTTGGGGTGGAAATAATTAATAATTAATAATTTAGAATTATGAAAACAATTTGTTTATATTTCGAGATACATCAGATTACCCATCTGAAACGCTACCGCTTCTTCGACATCGGTACCGACCATTATTACTATGACGACTATGAGAACGAGCGTAGCATCAATGAGATAGCTGAGAAGTCATACATGCCAGCTCTCAACGCCCTCTTGGAGATGATCAACAATAGCGACAAGTACTTCAAGGTGGCTTTCTCTCTGTCGGGCGTCGGCATGGAGCAGTTGGAGTTGCACGCTCCTCAGGTATTGGAGAAGTTGCAGGAACTCAATAACACGGGTTGCGTGGAGTTCTTGGCTGAGCCTTATTCTCACGGCTTGGCATCCCTCATCAATGAGGATAGCTTTGCCAAGGAGGTGAAGCGCCAGGCTGCCAAGATCAAGGAGTACTTCGGCAAGGAACCAACTATCCTGCGCAACTCTTCGCTTATCTACAGCGATGACATCGGTTTGCAGGCATCACAGATGGGCTTCAAGGGTATGCTGACTGAGGGTGCTAAGCACGTGCTTGGTTGGAAGTCCCCACATTATGTATATCATTGTCCTTTGGCTCCTAACTTGAAACTCTTGCTGCGAGACATCAAGTTGAGCGATGACATCTCCTTGCGTTTCAATAACAGCAGTTGGGATGGCTATCCTCTCTTCGCTGATACCTATATCAATGAGATTGCGGCTTTGCCACAGGAGGAGCAAATCATCAACATCTTCATGGAGTTGTCTGCCCTCGGTATCGCCCAGCCATTGTCTAGCAATATCCTAGAGTTCTTCAAGGCTCTCCCAGCTTGCGCTAAGGAGAAGGGCATCACTTTCTCTACACCTTCTGAGATTTGCAAGAAGATGAAGTCGGTAGGAGAGTTGAACGTACCTGATACCTTGAGTTGGGTGGATGAGGAGCGTGACGTGAGCACATGGCTCGGTAACCCAATGCAGCGTGAGGCTTTCAACAAGCTTTATAGTGTGGCAGATCGTGTACGTATTGCCAACGACCCACGTATCAACCAAGACTGGGATTATCTGCAGGCAAGCAACAACTTCCGCTTTATGACCACCAAGCCAAGCAATGTGGGCCTCGACCGTGGTATCTACTCCAGTCCTTTCGATGCGTTCACCAACTATATGAATATCTTGGGTGACTTCCTCAGAAGAGTCGATCAACTCTATCCTGCTGATGTCGATAACGATCAGTTGGAGAACTACTTGACGAGTGTGAAGAATATGGAGGAGGAGATTGAAATGAAGGATAAGGAAATCGTCCGTCTCCAGGCTAAGATAGAGAAGATAGAGAAGGAGGCTGAGAAACTTCGTGCAGATAAGGGTAAGGCTGCCGCCAAGATGGCTGCTCCAGCCAAGAAAGCAACTGCCACTAAGGCTGCAACTGCAAAGCCTGCAGCTAAGAAGGCTCCTGCTAAGAAGGCTGCCACAACAAAGAAAGTAGCAGAGAAGCCTTCTGTGACTGAACCTGCAGAGCAAAAATAATGAATGTTTCCCATAAAGGAAACGTATAATAAAACCATAAATAAAGGGATGTGTCATAAGTCTATGGCGCACCCCTTTATACTAATATGATTACCTATAGGATGATTTTATCAGTTCTTACAGTACCGTCGCGGTAGTAAGTCTTGCGGATATTGATGCCTTTTTGTGGAGTATTGAATTGTAATCCGTTGAGACTATAGTATTCGATCTTCACGAATTCACTTGTGGAAGAAGTGACTTTGTCGATACCAGTGGTGCTATATGTACCCTTCAAGGTGATAATCCATGCTGCTTGAGCACCTTGTGGAGTGAAGGTCAAAGTGCCAGTGGCAGGAGTACTTAGATTAATGGTAAACTTAGTACTTGTGCTATAGGAAGCATCTGTGGCTCCTTCTGGTTTTCTTGATGGAAATACATAGGTACCATCAGCGTATTTGGTTCCATTCAATTCTGCCAAATAGCAGGTCTTGGCATCTTCATTGGCATATCCTGCAAACGTAGCGGATGTGATGCTGACATTCTCAGGCAACTTGATGGTGAACTGAAATCCCTTGCTATACTTGATGGTACTGACTTGAGCTGCTTGGTAGTTTTTTGTGCTGCTTATAGAACATCCATTGTTAAATAACCACGATGTGTTTTCAGAACTGCTATATGTCTTGGCATCAAATGTATAAGTTACATCGCTACCTTCCCCCGGTGTTGGGGTAGGAGGGGTAACTGTTGTCTTGGTAGCATCGCATTGATCATCGACTGTCGAGTCAAAGTTCTTCACCCACATAGTGCCATTGTTGCTAACGGTGATCTTAGAGCCATTCTTGAACACGAGGTTATCCACGAATCGGATGTCGATACCCTTCTTTGCATTGATTTGCACGTTGTCGAGTGTCACATTCTTGATATGGCTCTCTGGGCGACCGATGAGGAAGATGGCATTGCCAGAGCATACATCGGTGGTCTTGATGTTTTGGAGCAAGACACCATTGTAGGTTGGGGTAGTGCCATCCAATGCACGGGCATTCGCCTTGTCAACCGCTGGGTCTGCATTGTATTTCTTATCGTAATAGCAGTCCATGGAGAATGGATTTGCTACCTTTGTCATGGTGAAGTTGGTGAACTTGAAGTCTTCCTCGCTACCTCCACGGAGTGTGCCGTCGCTATTGATACCAGTCTTCAGACGAACACCGGCGGTTGTACCATTCATATTGATTTGGTCAAACCAAACATGCTTGATATTGTTGGTATAGCTACCGATGGAGGCACCATGACCTGTGCCGAAGTCGCAGTTCCATACGTGGATGTACTGTGCGGCATTATCACAGACAACGTTATCATCACCATTACTGATATTGCAGTTGTAGATATTGACGTATGGTCCCCAAATCGAGATGCCATCGGTGTTGTGGGAAGCCTTGCCTGCACCAGCCTCAGAGGCAGGTTCGCTGATGGTCACATCATGAATAGTTGCGTTGTTAGCTTTTCCACTGTTACTGATAGTGATGTTGACACCAGGTGTATTTTGTATCTTGAAATTGCGGAGCAAGAAGCGAGAGCCTTGCTCGAAGCGAATCATCGCTCCAGGATCGAAGGTCTCTCCATTTTCTCTTGCGAGCCACCATCGAGCGCCTTGACCATCGATGACGGAAGTAACACCCTCACCTTCGATGACGATGTCGTTTTGTTTTCTGTTCTTGCATCCGATAAAAATCTTCTTGGTGTTCGGTGCCTTTCCATATTCTACCAGCTTGAGAGTCGCCCCTGCGCACAAGTGGAGGATGGTCTTCGACTTGATGCTAAGTACCTCTGTGGTACTCGTCATCTGGTCTGTGCTACCAAACATCCATGTTCCTGCTGGAATGACGACCATACCACCAGTTGAAGGAACGGCATCCAGAGCTTTTTGGATTGCCTTGGTGTTGTCCGCAGAGGAGGTAGATGCACCATAACTGGTAATATTAAATGTATTTGCCGCAGTAATGGCAGGCAACTGAGGTAATGCCACCGCAGTCCATCCCTCAGGAGTGTTCTGCGCATTTTGCTCTGCAGTAATCCCTGCGAAGGTCTGAGCCTTTGCAAAAGTTGGCAATGCCAGGAGTGCTGCGAGCACGATAGTTTGTAAGATTGATTTCTTCATTTTTTTCTTAGGTTTGATATTATGTGGCAAAGTTACAATTATTCTTCCTATTATAGTGTATGATGGAATGTAAAAGCAAACGCAAACGATTACGGATAAATACAATAAAGTGCAATGCCCATATCAGGTGTGGAAAACCAAAAATGGCATGACAGTTTGCCTGCCATGCCTTTTCTGAATATGTTGCTAGATGAAGTTTCGTTTCATCTAAAGTCTTTACCTCACGATTACCTTGCTAGTCTTCTTGCTTCCATCAGCGAATGTCTTCACGAGGATGTTGATACCTTTCTGAAGGTGACTGAGCTGCATGCCATCTACTGAGTAAATGACTGTCTTGACAGCATCGCCAGAAGAGATGACCTTGTCGATGCCAGTAGCTGTTGACTCGCTCAAGCCGAAACCGCCCATCTCGTTGGCTGCTCTCACCTCGTACTTAGCAGATGCGTCGTCGATGGTATATTCAGTCTCGGTAGTCAAGGCAGCGAACTCGCCGTTCTTCTCGACCATATACATATTAGCATTGCCTGTCCAAGTCAACTTGCCGTTGGCTACCTTGGCAGCGATAGGGTCCTTTTGAGAAGCCAATGCAGCAGGTGTCCAGTCGGTGAATACCTTGTCAAGGGTATATCCTGCGGCTTCATCTGCTGTGAGGATGATGTTCTCCTCTGGCTTTGTAATGCTAGCCTTTGTTGATGTGAATGTCACCATCTTCTCGCTTGGGGAGAAGACATTGCCATCGGCATCCTTCAAGAGATCGAGGCGGAACTTATCGGCGGCGTAGTTTCCCATGGCATCGATGGTGAAGTATGACACCTTCTTTCCGTCGTCATTGATTTCATCCTTTTGGTTGATGGTGGTGTTCAACCAAGTAAGGCGAGTGATATAATCCCATGAACGACCGAGTGAGAATTTTGCAGCCTTATTTTCGATAGTGCAGTCCTTGAAGATATATCCCCAATCGCTTTTGCTGTTAGGAGCGGCAATGACATCTTCGCCAGACTTGCTGTTTGCGCTTCGACTCTCGTTGACGAGAAGCACTCTGTTGAAATAAGCATCACCACCACCGCAGATGTAATCAATGGTGCCGTGAATCTCTGAGTCCTCGAAGTAGTATTGTCCCTTACCTTGTGGGTCGTTGCTATAGTAGGTGTCTTGGTAAGATAGCATCTTTACGTTCTTGCAGATGGTCTGTGTACCACGGTCTTGCAAGCAGACGGCACGACCGGCATCTTTTGCATTATAATAGTCGTAGGCGTTCTGCAAGGTAAGGTCTTGGATATAGAGGTTCTTGCCAGTGTTAAGGATGGTGGCTGTTGCGCCGATACCCTCTACCTCAGGCTTGTTGACGATGATGGTCTTGTCCATGCTTTCACCGATAAGCGAGATGTTGTTTCCGCTGATGGTAGTCAATACGGTCTCGCCGAGATCGTATGTGCCGTTAGGCAAGAAGATATAAGCACGAGGTGCATTGGCTGCGGCATTGTATCCGCTGACGAGTTCGAGAGTAGTGATAAGGCTTTTGCCATCGCCAGCCTTCACTGCGTACCAGTTACCATTCTGGGTGTAGGCAGGCTCAGTCATATTGATGATGCTGAGGCTGTGGATGTAGTTGGAACCTGTACCATCGAAAGAGAGGACGTACTCACCGCTTTCATCTAAGGTGTTCTCGATGACAGCGGTGGCTCCATCAGTGCTAGCCTTGGCGGTGATGCTTGCTATCTGTGTGCCGCTTGGACTGGTCAGGATGATGTTGCCTGAGCCTGAATAGTTACAGAGATTCATCTTGATGTAACCTTTGCCACCCATAAGCAACTTGATCTTGTCGGTAGCGGAGAATGTCCATCCATGAGTTGTGTCATGCCACTTGCCATTGCCCTCTGGGTTGAATGCCTCGTGGTCATCTGCGTCAAAGTTAGCATTTCTCAGGTTGAAGTCGTAGCGTTCTGTAGTGCTAGCTGTCTCGATTTTAGTGATGAGAGGGTAGAGACTGAGATTGCCAGTAACAATGTCTTTGGTAGAATACTTCTTTGGACTTTCTTTGATTTCAGTACACCAGCCACGGAACTTCTGCCCATTGCCGATTGTCAACTTGCTTTCTGCTTCCGTAGAGAATGCGCCAATGGCATCATCCTCGGTGACGCTCTGTGTGCCGATGACAGTAGAGCCGTCCACATTATAATAGGTAAGGGTGTACTGCTCCTTCTCTGCCACGTTGTCCATATCTACGTTGGCATAGATATCGAGCTTGAGGAGGAAGGCATATTGATTTGTGGTGAGGTTTGTGAAACGAAGTTGTACGTTAGTACGATTGACATCGACCGTTACGTCTGTACCAGCTTGGGTAGTTGCAAAATCTTTGCTGAGTGTTACCCAGTCTTCGTCACCATCGCCCTTGCATTCAAGTTTATAACCACGACTGTTGCCGGTAGCTCCATGCATGAAATGTACCTTTGTGATGCTAGGGATGGTGGAAGTCATCACGTATGTTTCTGCAGTCTTGGGTGCTTGCAGATAACCGCCGGTAGCATTTCCTAGCTTGCCGGCTTGTTTGTTGGTTGAACTAATCTCTGTGTTGTAGAGGATAAAGTCGAAAGCTTCCTTGGTGTACTTGTTCTTCACCGTCACCTTCGATTCAGATGTTGCAGCTTTGGCATCTGTCCATTCCGAGAAGTTGGTGGAGTAGATAGCCTTCTCCTTGATGTCCACTGCTTTAGCGATGAAGCTAAAGACAAGCATCAGACAAATCATTCCGAGTTTGAGTAGATTTTGTTTCATTGTTGATAACTTTAGGTTTGTTTTTGTTGTTTATGTTTGGCAAAATTACAATAAAAACTCGAAAGTACTATACGGCAAGATATTGAAACGCACGTAATCGTTTGCGTGCGATAGAATGATGCTAGAAAGAAACTTATTGTGAAAAAGTGCTCTGAATATTTGGTTGTTACAAAGTTTTTGTGTACTTTTGCCGCAGTTTAATCATTTAATACAGAATTGTTATGGCAAGACCAATTAAGGAAACTCCAATACTTTTTGGAGACGACGCTCGTCGATTCGAGGAGCGTATGATGCAGGTTCGTCGTGAAAGTCCCCAAGACCGAGCTAGACGAATGGCTGACTATGAGAGTGCAATGAGAATATTTAAAGGTTAAGGACTTATGAATAGACAAGAAATCGAATCCAAATATTCAATTCGAAAACTCCAAAATGGCGAAGACATTCACTTGTTTGATTGCGGAGACGAAGATTTGAATGATTTTATATTGAATGAGGCGAGACTATATTGCAAGGAATTACTTGCGGTTTCGTATGTTCTAGAACGTGAAGATGTTCATTTGATCCATGCTTATTTTAGTATGGCAAATGACAGAATCTCTTTGGCAGATTTTGAAAGTAAGACGGAGTTTAATCGATTCCGTAAAGTAAAGTTCGTAAATGAAAAGCGACTGAAAAGTTATCCTGCAGTCAAGCTATGTCGTTTGGCAGTGGATAAGACTCTGAAAGGGCAATCTATAGGAACTTACCTATTGAACTTCATTAAGAGTTTCTTTGTTGTGAATAATAAAACTGGATGCCGCTTTTTGACGGTGGATGCTTACAAAGCTGCTGTTCCGTTTTATGAGAAGAATGGCTTTGTTCCATTGAATGATGATGATATAGATGCTCCTACCCGTTTGCTTTATTTCGATTTGAAGGATATTGCTGTTGGACTTGATCAGAATTGAGTTAAACCAAAGTCACACGTAATCGTTTGCGTGCGATTTTGGTATTTTAGGGTAGCGAAGTAGGGAAGAAAGTGTTACCTTTGCAAGCAGATAAACCGAACTTAAAATAACAATAACTTAAAACAAACGATTATGAAGAAATTCTTTACTCTAATTGCAGCTGTCGCTATGGCAGCTAGTGTTAACGCTCAGACAATTACTTTTGAGAAAGCTGCTGCGGGTAGTGTTCCAGCTAGTATTGCTAAAGATGGACTTGTGCTGACTCTTACTGATCCTGAGAATAAAATTTCAGTGGATGAGAATACTGCTTATTTTGGAACAGCAGATGCCTATGTAAAGTTCCTCACCAGATTGAAGACTGGTGGTAAGTCTACCACACAGAAAAATTATTTGACACTTACATTGCCTTCTGATGGAACACTAAAGGTTTATGCTCGTACTGGTAAAAATGCAGATACAAATCGTAATATTGTGTTGACTCAGGATGGTACACAGTTAATTAATAAAAAACTCTTGGAGTCAGAAGCAGTAAAGGCTACTATTGAGGGTGAAACAGAGCAAAAAAATGTTTATCCAGTAGTATCTGTAGCAGTGAAGAAGGGTGACGTACTAATTACTTATCCTACACAAGGTATCAACATTTATGGAATAGAGCTTGCTACTGCCACTGGCGTTTCTTCAGTAAGCGTAGCTGAGGCTAAGGCAAAGACTGCCACATTTAACCTCGCTGGTCAGCAGGTATCTGAGTCTTACAAGGGTATTGTTGTCAAGAACGGCAAGAAGTACTTGAACAAGTAAGCATTGGACATATCATTCAATATATATGGGCTTCTTTCGCTTGCCTTAGGGTAGTGAGAGAAGCCCATTTTCGTATTTGTACCTTTAAAGTTTGGCTGTTTCATATTTTTTGATTAACTTCGCAACCGAAAGATAAAACTAGGTTTATGGGAAAGATAAAAAGACTGCCAACTGGCATCAGTCAGTTCCGAAGCATATCAGATAGCAATCTCTATTATGTTGACAAGACAATGTACTTGCCAAAGATGGAGGCTGTGTCAGACTTCTTGTTCTTCATTCGTCCTCGCCGCTTTGGCAAGAGCCTTTTCTTGTCAATGGTGGCAGACTATTATGATTGTGAGAACTACAAGGATATAGACGAAGAGTTCCAAGGTACTTGGATAGCGGAGCACCCTTTGGAGACCAAGGGAAAATTCCAAGTGCTGAGTTTGGATTTCTCGCAAGTGGCGGGTTGTGCTGACAACTTGCAGGATGCTTTTCATGTTTACTTAGGGATTAAGATAGATGCATTCCTTAGAAAATATGGGAAGTATTATAGTCAGAAAGCTATAGAGGCCGCTCATAATGCTCCAACTGCTGGTGGCAAAATTGCTGCATTTGTCGGTGAGGCTAAAGAAAAGGGTTATCGACTTTATTTGATTATCGATGAATATGATAATTTTACGAATGTTGTCCTCAACGAACAAGGGCATGATGTTTATCATGAGATGACTCACGGTAGCGGCTTCTATCGTGATGTCTTTAAAACGTTCAAGCCTAATTTCACTCGAATCCTCTTTATGGGTGTTAGTCCTATCACCTTGGATGACTTGACGAGCGGATTCAATATTGCCACCAATATATCAGTTCATTATTGGTTTAACAATCTCTTAGGCTTTAGTGAAACTGATGTGCGTGAGATGATTCGCTATTACCAAGAGGTAGGACGAATAACTAAACCAGAAGATGAAATCATAGCAGAGATGAAACCATGGTATGACAACTATTGTTTCTCTGAGGAGTGCTATGGCGTGGAACCTTGTATGTACAATAGTAATATGGTGATATATTACATGAATACGCTCATTACGACTGGTCGTCCTCCGAAGGACATGCGTGATCCTAACTCCAAGACCGATTATGCCAAGATGAAGCGATTGGTGAGTCTCGACCGTTTGGATGGTGACCGAAAGGGAGTGGTGCGGACAATAGCCGAACAGGGATATATTGACACCACTATCGAGACAACGTTCCCTGCCATCGAGATGATTAATCCTAATATGTTCGTCAGCTTGCTCTTCTATTATGGTATGTTGACGATTGGAGGAACGGCTTTGGATAAACTCCATCTGGTAGTGCCAAACCTCAATGTTTGGGAGCAGTACTATCGTTTCTTGTTTGACCAGTATCAAGATACGGCTCGCATTGATATGATGAAGCTAGAGAATGCTTTTACTGATGCGGCACTCAAAGGAATTTGGCAACCATTGTTCCAATATTTGTCGGATAGATATTTCGAGGATAGCAGTGTGCGTGATGCCATTGGTGGTGAAAAAAACGTACAAGGTTACTTCATGGCATATCTCAACTTGTCTCGTTTGTTTGTCATTCGTCCTGAGTTGGAGTTCAAGCATGGCTATTGCGATTTCTTCTTGTTGGCAGACACTAAGAAGTTCCCTGTCTTGCAGCATAGCTATGTGGTGGAGTTGAAATATCTGAAAGCTGATGCTGCAGAAAATGAGGCAAAGACTCAGTGGCATGAGGCGGAGGAACAAGTGAGAAAGTATATGTCTGATGAATCCTTGAAACGTATGACTGCTGGAACGCAGCTGCATGGCATTATCTTGCAATTCCAAAATGGAAAATTATTTAACATGGGAGAGGTAGGCGTGTAATGCGTCTCGCAGAGGCGGAATATCCCCTCTAGTACCACTTTGATTTTTCCCTAGTTAGGTATAAATTTTTCCCTAGTTAGGTATGAATTTTTTCCTAGGCAGGGAGCGCTGAAAGTGTAGGCACAAAAAATCCCCACGTTCTGTTGAGCGCGGGGATTTTTATTTACAATTCAATGTTGTTTCTTACTTCTGTACAAACTTCTTGCCAGCCTTAATAACTACGCCCTTGTAAGACTCAGAAACCTTCTGACCTGCGAGGTTGTAAACTGGTGCATTTGCATCTGCATCGTCAATGGTAATGTTTGAAATACCTGATGTCTCAGCAATAGACTTTATAGGAATAATTTCTTGTACTTTGTTATAGATAGCTCCAAACAAACCTACTACGGTATATTTCTCACCATCTGTCAAGTTTGCAACACCACCAACCTTGCTGAATTTGTCGTAAAGAATAATCTTGCTGTCGCCATCATTAGCGTAGTAACTACTGCCGCTCTTGCTAAATGTGAAATCTTTGATGATAACGAGGTCGTTCATGTACTTATTTGCAAGAATGTCTGCTACTGTGGCTGTAATAGGTTCTGCCGCTTCTGTACTTTCTGTAACAGTGAGGCTCTTGTTGTCAGTACCAACATTTGCTTTGAGGTAAGGTATGCCATAGCTGTATGCAAGATCTACTTTAACAGCACCATTGATAACGCTATTTACTGGCATGTCGAAACCAAGTGTTCTCAATTCAATTGCTGCATCGCCCTCGCGAACGTAGGTATTGACAGTACCATTGTACTCGTTCACATACAATACCTTAGCATTGGTAAACTTAAGATTTAAATTGCTTGTAGCTTCATTATAGTTAGCAAGCAAATCTTTGATGCTGGAGACATTTGTATAGGTTACTTCCGGAACATCAGGTGTGTCAGAACCAACCTTATATACCTTAATAGCAACAATTTGTGTGTTGTGTTTTGATGTGACTTTCAAGGAATAAACGTTCCCTTTTGCTTGATATTTTGAGCCTATTTTGTATGTATTTGTCTTATCGGCTCCTGTAGTAGCGGTACTAACTGCAACATCTCCAACATAAATGTTTTGTACAGTTGAGGAAGATGCGCCGTTTTTTCCTACTACTTGAATAGAAGCTACATCAAAATCGAAAGTAGGAAGTGTTAGGGTGGCTCCACTCTTTCCCATCATAAAATATTTGTTAGTGGAGTTCCAATAGTGTCCATCAGAAGTTGCACTGATGTTAATTGTGTATGTTCCATTGGTGTAGCTAGCTGCGGTTTTAATTTTTGCTTTACTATCCTGTGGAAATTTCCAATTGGTATTGTTTGTGAAGTCCAATGTGACTTCTTGTCCGAATGTGACATTGCAAACCAATGCCAATAAGGCGATGAATGAATAGCGTAAAATTTTGTTCATAAACTTTTGTTTTAAATGTTAACTAATAGGTGAATTAACTCTGCGTCAGTATTCCTAACACATCGCAAAGATAGTAAAAATATGTATTGGTTGTTACACTTCGTGTGTTAAAATTCAATGAATATGCAAAAAAGAGGCGAAAAAGAACGCTTTTATGTTCTTTTCCGCCTCCTATTATACTCCTAGTCGCATCGGCTCACACTCCTAGTCGCATCGGCTTACGCCTTGCACGGCATCGCTTTCTGCTCTGCACGGCGTAAGCGTTCGCTCTGCACGACAGCAGTCTATGCACTGCACGGCGTTGGGTTACGCTGTGCACAGCGTAAATGAGTACTCTACTTCATTTGCTCCATTTCCAAGCTAGCCCAGATGAAAGGACCGACACCCTTGGCATCATTGTCACGGATAGGCTCGCTGATGTAATACTCGAAACTGCCGTCACGCTTGAAGTTTGGCTTCGTCACGTATGGACCGGGACCAGGACCCAAGCCACTCACACTGCAACACTTGGTGAGACTGATGGTCTTGTCTGGGTTCACCTGGATGAAATTCTTCAAGATGCCCTTGTATGCCTTGATGCCCGCATCCTGGTATTCCTTGGCGAGGTATCCCTTGCGGTAACCCTTCAAGAGAACGTAGGCAAACATGCTGGAGGCAGTGCTCTCCAAGTAGTTGCGAGGATCCTTCACGTCCATCACGTCATACCATACGCCTGTCTTCTTGTCCTGGTACTTCACCACGCTAGCCATCGCCTTGTTGAGCAAGTCGATGACCTCGTCACGGCGAGCATAGTCCTCTGGCATGGCATCGAGGCACTCGGTCATCGCCATCACATACCATCCCAAGGCTCTCGCCCAGGTGTGCTGGCTCTTTCCGTTCTCCTTGTCTGCCCAGAACTGCTGGTGAGTCTCGTCCCAAGCATGTTTCCAGAGCTGTGTCTTCTCGTCGTAAGTGCGCTTGTCAGTCTTGATCATCTGATCTACCGCATCGTCCAAGTACTTCTTAGCCTTCTTAGGCTTCATCGTCTGTACGGCATACTGGCAGTAGAAAGGCAAGCCCATGAAGATACCATCGAGCCAAACTTGGTTGGCGTAGATAGCCTTGTGCCAATATACGCCTTCCTTGGTGCGAGGCTGGTTCTGCAACTGCTTGAAGAGGGTCTTCAAGGCAAGTTCTGTGCTCTTGCTAGGGAAGAGGTTGTGCATGCGGAGGATGAACTTCGCCGTGCGCACATTGTCGAGGTTGAAATCCTCATATTTATAACCTGTGATGTTGCCCTTCTCGTCAATCATCTTGGCAGGATATTCCTTCAGGTAGTCGATGATTCTCTCATTGTTGGCTTCAGCGTCGCCACCCTTGAAGGTGCTCTTGCCATTCTGGTAGGCGAGGTAAGTGTCGAGCATACCTTCCATCTCGATGCCCATCACATAACTCCAACGGGGTTTGTTAGGAGAGAAATCGAGGTTGTATGGATGAGCCACACGCTGCATTTCACTGTGGGTGAGCCACTCGCTATAGGCTTGATAAGGCTGGTCTGCCTTGTTGAGCACCAACGAACCATTGACGGTGAGGTTGTCAAACTTCACGTTGCGAGTCTTGCCCGTAATCTTGACAGGCTCCTTCTGAACGCCATCAAACTGGCAGTTCTTCACGGTGATGTCGCTCACGTTCTCCACCTGGTCACGGCCGATGATGAGGGCACCGTAGTCGCTCTTCTTGCAAGTCACGTTCTCCATATAAACCTGGCTCACACTAGGTTCGAAACCACGGTAGCATATCTCCTTAGGCTCGTAGTCGAGGTTGATTTTCAAGACAGCCTCCTTGCATTGTCCCACGGTTACGTTGCGCATGTTGATGTTCTTGATGACACCGCCACGGCAGTTGTTGGTCTTGATGCGGAGGATGCGTTCGAGGTTAGGAGAGTCCATCACGCAGTCTTCAGCAAAGACATTCTCGCAACCACCGGAGATTTCACTTCCGATGACCACGCCGCCATGACCGTCCTCCATCTTGCAATGGCGGATGATGATGTTGCGGGAAGGTTGGTTCCAGAGACGACCATCATTGTTGCGACCGCTCTTGATGGCGATGCAGTCGTCACCGGTATGGAACACACAGTTTTGGATGAGTACGTTCTCACAAGCCTCAGGGTCGCAACCATCGCCGTTAGGACCTTCGTTCCAGACGGTAACGCCATCCACAGTGATGTTCTTGGAGAGGAGAGGGTGGATAACCCAGAAAGGTGACTTCAGCAAGGTGACATCCTGGATGAGGATGCGCTCGGAGCGTACGAAGTTGATGAGCTGAGGGCGCAAACCTTGTCCCTTGCCAAACTTGCGCTCATCGAAAGCCACGCCGTCTTCGGCTTGCTTCAAGAGCAGGGCACGTGAACCTAGACGCTGGCACTCCTTGGTCACGCCATCGACGTAGCCATATTTCGGATTGCCGTTCATCGGCCACCAAGTCTCGTTGCTACCGCCACCGTCGATAGTACCCTTACCGGTGATGGCAACGTCGGTTACCTTGTAACCATAGACGCATGGGGAATAGTTCCAGCAGGCGATGCCTTCCCAGGAAGTACGCACGAGAGGGTAGAGGTTGGTATCGAAGACAAATTGCAGGATAGCGCCTTCCTCCAAGACGAGGTTGACATGGCTCTTCATCTCGATGGCACCGGTTTTCCAAGTACCTTTCGGAACGATGACCTTGCCACCGCCTTTCTTGGAAACCAAGGAGATGAGACGGTTGATAGCCTTCTGGTTTTGGGCGGCAGAGGCATTCTGCTTGGCACCAAAAGAGGAAATGACAAACTGCCGTTTATGGAGCTGAGGCAGTTGGATGCTTTGTTCGATTTGCTTGTACTCCTGGTCGTTCCATCCCGACGCAAAAGCAATGGCTGGTAGGAGCACCAAGGCAAGCAGTAAAGTTTTTAAGTGTTTCATATTGTTTGTTTTGTTAAGTTTAGAGTCTTATATAATTTCTGCAAAGATAAGGCTTTTTCCTGGATTAAGTATCGCACATAATGTTAAAAAAGCAATTTTGAGTTAAAAAAGTTTGGAGATATGGAAAAAACGGCGTATATTTGCGCCATAATATTTTGAAGGCATTACTCCAAAATATTGATTTTTTGGTTGGCTACGTCCTGTAGCCAACCTTTTTTTATGTTAAATATTTGGTGGTTTGTAGGAAAAACACTACCTTTGCAAGGCAAAATTGCAAATAATTAACATCATTCACACAATAAAAACAAGAAGATAGCCTATTGATTAGACATTTACTTAATTAAAACAAGGGATTAAGAAAATGAGAAATCTACAAGATTTGACCGACGAGGAGTTGGCGATGTTGTATGTCGAGGGCAGTAACCCAGCCTTCGATGAGTTGTTGTCACGCAATGAGGTGAAGCTTTTCTCATACATCATGTTTATGGTGCATGACCAAGAGTTAGCCAACGACATCTTCCAAGAGACGTTTGTCAAGGTCATCAGCAAGCTCCAGAAGCACGAATATGTAGCAAACGGCAAGTTCGCCGCTTGGTGTATGCGTATTGCCCATAATGTGATGATGGATATGTATCGTGAGCAGAGAGGTCGCCACGTGGTGGATACCAATGAGACCAACGACTTGTCCAACATCGGTTGTGCCAGCGTGCTGGATAGCAATGCCGAGGATGCCATCATCAACCAACAGGTGCTTGCCGATGTCAAGAAGTTGATGAACAATCTCCCTGCCGTTCAGCGCGAGGTGGTGTATATGCGCTTCTACCAGCAGCTCTCTTTCAAGGAGATTGCCGAGATGACAGGTGTGAGCATCAATACCAGCTTGGGCAGAATGAGATATGCGCTCCTCAACCTCCGTCGTATGGCGAGAGAGCACAACCTCTATCTTCAGTTAGACTAGGCTAGTCGGCACTTTTGGCGCGACTAGTCTTCCAATTGCTTGATTTCCTTCATCGCATGGATGGTGGAAATCGGGTCGGTGCTCTTGAATACATAGCTACCGCTCACCAATACGTTGACTCCGGCTTTCACCAGTCGAGGGGCTGTCTCTGCCTGCACGCCTCCATCTACCTCGATGAGGGCATGGGAATGAGACTCCTTGATGAGTTGGCGTAGGCGACCTACCTTCTTGATGGTGTTCTCGATAAACTTTTGTCCACCGAAACCTGGGTTGACGCTCATCAGCAATACCATGTCGAGGTCGCCGATGATGTCTTCCAATACACTGACCGGTGTGGATGGATTCAAGGTGACGCCAGCCTTCATGCCAGCGGCGTGAATCTGCTGGATGGTGCGATGCAGATGAACGCAAGCCTCATAGTGCACGTTCATCATCATGGCGCCAATCTTGGCGGTTTGCTCGATGTATCGCTCAGGGCGTTCTATCATGAAGTGAACGTCGAGGGGCTTGGTGCAAACCTTGCTGACGGCTTCCAATACTGGGAATCCAAAGGAAATGTTGGGTACGAAGACACCATCCATGACATCCATGTGAAGCCAATCAGCCTCACTCTTGTTGATCATGTCGATGTCGCTCTTCAGGTCAATGAAGTTGGCTGAGAGCAAAGAAGGAGATATAAGGGTTTTCATTTCTTCTTAGATGTTTAGTTCAAGCACAACACTTCATATTTCCCGTTCATCTTGAAGGCACGATAGGTATAAGCTATCTGCTTGATGATTTGGATGGTCCTCTTGGAAGGCCTCAATTCTTCAGGAGTAAATATATACTTCATAGGCGTTGTTGCTATTAAAGAGTTGTTATTGTATTGTATTCTTTTATTGTAATAACGATTGCTTTTTCGCTTTATTACATCGAAGTGTCCTTTTTGGCGTTTTTTTTCTTCGGAGTCTTCTCCCTTATATATAATAATCCCTTATATATAATATAAGGTGTAAGCATAGTTGGGATAGTGAAAACGGTAGCTTTAATTACTAAATTCTATTAAATTCGTAATTTTTCCGCCAAAAAGTTGGTGGTTTGAAAGAAAAAGTGTATTTTTGCAATCGAATAATTAAAACAACAAGAATATGATGACATTCGTATCTTCAACAGCATGGTGGTGGCGTATCTCAAGATCTAAAAAGTCGTGAGTCGATAAGCCGTGTGTGGATATGAAAGTCCATAAGAATACAAGAAGGCCTGCCGTAACTTACGACAGGTCTTTTTTCTTTATCTGACCTGTTGCGGAAGGCATCTTCAAGAAGAATATAAAAAATAAAAATAGGAGACTTGAATTATGGAAATGAAGGACATCTTGAACAGAATGTTGAACCACGAGGAACTTTCTCGTGAGGAAACCAAGAACATCATCGTGGGTATCACCAAGAGTGAGTTCCCTGAGGAACAAATCACAGCCTTGCTCACCGGATTGCAGATGCGTGGTGTGACGGTGGATGAATTGCTCGGTTTCCGTGATGGTATCTTGGCGACAGGCGTTCCTGCCATCCTCGACTGTGACCGCTACATCGACGTGGTCGGTACGGGTGGCGACCGCAAGAATACTTTCAATATCTCTACCACCTCTTGTTTCGTCATCGCTGGTGCTGGCTACAAGGTGGCTAAGCATGGCAACTATGCTGCAACTTCCGTGAGCGGTGCTTCCAATGTCATCAAGAACCACGGCGTGCAGTTCACTGACGACATGGACAAGCTCAACCGCTCCATCAATGAGTGTGGCATCGTCTATCTCCATGCCCAACTCTTCGCCAAGGCGATGAAGTTTGTCGGTCCTATCCGCAAGGCATTGCAGTTCCCTACGGTCTTCAATCTTCTCGGTCCTTTGGTCAACCCTAGTCAACCTAAGTGCCAGTTGCTTGGTGTCGCCAACCTCGACCAGATGCGGCTCTACAACCAGGTTTATCAGAAGATAGGCATCGACTATGGTATTGTGAACAGTATCGATGGCTATGACGAAATCTCACTCACCAGCGACTTCAAGGTGACCACCAACAACTATGAGCGCATCTTCAAGCCACAAGACTTGGGCTTCGACATCGCCAAGCCAGAGGAGGTGAGAGGCGGTGCTACCGAGGAAGAGGCAAAGGACATCTTCGATGCCGTGTTGGAGAATCGTGCGTTACCAGCCCAGAAGAACATCGTCCTCGCTAATGCCGCCTTCGGCATCCAAGTGACGGAGAAGGGACAGAAGAGCATCGAGGAGTGTGTGGAGATAGCACGAGAGAGCATCGACAGTGGCAAGGCCCTCGCCACCTTCAAAAAATTCGTAGAACTCAATAGTTAAAGTGAAGAGTGATGGATATACTAGAAGAGATTGTCGCTCATAAGCGAATAGAGATAGACCAGCGCAAGCGCTTCATTTCGCCTCGCCAGATGATTACGCTGACAGAGCAGAAGATGAAGGACGATGATGGTAAGACACCGGGCGGTAGTATGAGGGAGACCTTGATGGCTTCTTCTACCGGCATCATCTCTGAGTTCAAGCGCAAGTCGCCTTCCAAGGGATGGATCAAGGAGGAGGGCAAGGCAAGCATCATCCCTCTGAGTTATCAGGAGAATGGAGCTTCTGCACTGAGCATCCTCACCGACATCGACTACTTCGGCGGTTATGATGAGTTCATCCAAGAGGCCCGACATGTGGGTGTCTCTATACCTATATTATATAAGAACTTTGTCATCGAGGAATACCAACTCTTGCAGGCTCGCTATTGTGGAGCTTCCGCAGTCTTGCTGATAGCTGCCTGTCTGACGAAAGAAGTGTGCAAGCGATTGCTCGAAATGGCTCATCAACTGGGGTTGGAGGTTCTCTTGGAGATGCACAACGACCGGGACTTTGAGTACGCCGAACTGGAGCCAGACATGTATGGCATCAACAATCGCAACCTCGGAACCTTCGTCACGGATGTAGAGAACAGTTTCCGATTGGCAGAGCAACTTCCCAAGGATGTCTGCCGAGTCAGTGAGAGTGGCATCTCGAATCCGGAGGTGGTGAAGCGCTTGCGAGAAGAAGCTGGCTTCCGAGGCTTCCTGATGGGAGAACAATTCATGAAGCAAGAGAACCCAGGAGCAGCATTGAAGGATTTCATCGCTGCATTGCAGTAATTCTTAACTATAAATTCTTAAAGATAAATAGAATGATTGTCAAGGTTTGTGGTATGCGTGATGCCGATAACATTCGCGCGGTGAGTCAACTGGGGGTTGACATGATAGGCTTCATCTTCTATCCCAAGTCACCCCGATATGTTCAAATGTTGAGCAGTCAGGCGGGTATCATTCCCGACTATTCTGAGGAGAGGTTCAAAAGTCTTAAGCCTCAAATGGGAGAAGGAATATCTGGAGAAAAGCAACCAGCAAGGGTAGGAGTCTTCGTAGATGATATGCCTCAGAACATCGTGACGAGGGTGTATAACTACAATCTCGACTACATCCAGTTGCATGGCAATGAGACAAGGGAGACGATAGAAAACCTCCGTGCCACGCTCGACCCCGATATCAAGCCGGGCATCAAGATCATCAAGGCGATCAGTGTGAGCACAGCCGAGGACATTCAGAAATATAAGGAGTATGTAGGCGCTGTTGACCTCTTCCTTTTCGACACCAAGTGTAAGACAGTCGGTGGAAGTGGTGAGCAGTTTGATTGGCAAGTCTTGGAGCAATACGATGGCGAAACACCCTTCCTCCTAAGTGGTGGCATCGGTCCCGATGACGCCGAGCGAGTCAAGTCCTTCCATCATCCCCAGTGCATCGGCATCGACCTCAACTCGAAGTTCGAGATAGAACCCGCCTTGAAGGACGTGGAGAAACTCAAGGATTTTCTAGAAAAGATTAAAGGATAAAAAATAAACGAAAATGAATAAGATAAACGCATTATTTGAGTCAAACAAAGAGAGAAAGTTACTGTCTCTCTACTTCTGTGCAGGTTGCCCAACCCTCGACGGCACCGGCACTGTCATCAAGGCGATGGAACGCCACGGCATCGACATGATAGAAGTCGGCATCCCATTCAGCGACCCATTGGCAGATGGACCAGTCATCCAGAGCGCAGGCACAAAAGCCTTGAAGAACGGCATGACCGTGAAGACCCTCTTCGGTCAGTTGAAAGCCATCAAGGACGAGGTGAACATCCCATTGGTGCTGATGGGTTATCTCAACCCTATCATGCATTATGGCATCGAGGCATTCTTCCAAAGTTGTGTGGAGAGTGGCGTGAGCGGAACTATCATCCCAGACCTTCCATTCGATGACTACTTGAAGGTGGTGAAGCCTATCGCCGACAAGTATGACATCCGTGTCATCATGATGATTACCCCAGAAACCAGCGAGGAGCGCATCCGCTTCATCGACGAGCATACCGATGGCTTCATCTATATGGTTAGCTCAGCCAGCATCACAGGTGCCCAAAGCAACTTCGGTGATGCCAAGTTGGCTTACTTCAACCATATCAATGGCATGAACCTCCGCAATCCTCGCATGATAGGTTTTGGAATCAGCAACAAGCAGACCTTGACCAGTGCGCAAGACAATGCCGCAGGTGCTATCATTGGAAGTAAGTTTGTGACACTGCTCAATGAGACTGGCGACCCAGATAAGGCTTTGGATGAACTTTTTGAGGCACTCAAAAAGTAAATGATAAATAATAAGTAATAAATGATAAATGCCCGACGGATATGGCGTAAGCCCATTTATTATTTATACATTATAATTTAATATTTAGCATATTATGTATCAAGTTGACGATAAAGGATTTTTCGGAAAATTCGGAGGAGCTTATGTTCCTGAGATATTATATAAGTGTGTGACAGAACTCCAGCAGGCTTACAAGCCTATCATCGAGAGCGAGGAGTTCAAGAAAGAGTATCATGCTCTCTTGAAAGACTATGTGGGTCGCCCTTCACCTCTCTATTATGCCAAGCGCATGAGCGAGAAGTACGGATGCCAGTTGTATCTGAAGCGTGAGGACTTGAACCATACCGGTGCGCACAAGATCAATAATACCATCGGTCAGATTCTGATGGCGAAGAAGATGGGCAAGACTCGCATCATCGCTGAGACGGGCGCCGGTCAGCATGGTGTGGCAACTGCTACGGTCTGTGCCTTGATGGACATGGAGTGTGAGATTTTCATGGGTGCTACCGATGTGGAGCGTCAGCATACCAATGTGGAGCGCATGAAGATGTTGGGAGCTAAGGTGCATCCAGTTCGTACGGGTAACATGACTTTGAGTGATGCTTGTTCAGAGGCGATCCGTGACTGGTGCTGCCATCCACAAGATACTTTTTATATTGTAGGTAGTACGATGGGACCTCATCCTTATCCTGACATCGTGGCAAAGATGCAGAGTGTTATCTCCGAGGAAATCAAATGGCAATTGCAGGAGAAAATAGGTCGTGATTATCCAGATTATCTCGTCGCTTGTGTGGGCGGTGGAAGTAATGCCGCTGGTACCATCTACCATTATATTGATGATGAGCGGGTGCAGATTTACCTCGCCGAGGCTGCTGGTCATGGCATCGACACTGACTATACCGCTGCTACCATGCACTGCGGTACCGAGGGTATCATCCACGGAGCACGCACCCTCGTGATGCAGACCGATGATGGTCAGATCAAGGAAGCCTTCACCATCAGTGCCGGTCTCGACTATCCTGGTATCGGTCCGATGCACGCCGACTTGGCAACCCGTGGTCGCAGCCATGTACTTGCCATCAAGGACGATGAGGCAATCTATGCCGGATATGAGTTGACACGTATGGAGGGTATCATCCCTGCCATCGAGAGTGCCCATGCCGTGGCAGCCTTGAATAAGATGAAGTTCAAAAAAGATGATGTCGTGGTCTTGACCGTCAGTGGTCGTGGTGATAAGGACGTAGAAACTTATCTCAGCAACAAGGCAATGGCTAAGGAGTATGGCAACTTCTAATGTATAATTTATAATGAATAATTTATAATTATGGCACAATATAATTATAAGACTGTAACTCGCAAGATTCTCGCCGACCTCTATACGCCGGTGGGAGTCTATATGCGACTGCGAGATATTTATCCCCAGTCGGCTTTGATGGAGAGTAGCGACTATCATGGTTCGGACAACTCTCGTTCTTTCATCGGTGTGCATCCGATTGCCAGCATTGCCGTAGGTCATGGCATCGTAATTGCCACTTATCCTGATGGAAAGGTGGAGAAGCAGGAACTGCCTGCCTTCGGTGAGGGCAAGGGCGAGGAGTGCAAACTCGCCATTTCGAAAGCCATCAACGACTTCATCCAGTCGTTCCATGTAGAGGGGGAGGGCAAGGACTTCTGTGGTCTCTATGGTTTCACCACCTTCAATGCGGTGAGATATTTTGAAAACATCCCTGTCAAGGATACCACAATGGAGAAGAACGATGCCCCTGACATCTATTATATCATGTATAAGGACATCATCGTCTTCGACCATTTCAATAATACGATGGAGCTGATTGTTCTTAATGAGGCAAATGAAGAGGAAAAGTCAGAAGAGGCAAAGCAAGAGAATTCCTCACTCTTCACTCTTCACTCGAGATCGACGCCTTACTGAAGGCTGTCAACAAGGCGAATGTGAAGCCATACGACTTCCACCCTGTAGGCGAAACCACCTCTACCTTGACCGATGAGGAACACAAGGCGAACATCCGTCGCTGCATCCAGCACTGCTTGCGTGGCGATGTCTTCCAGATTGTGGTGAGCCGCCGCTTCGTACAGAAGTATGAGGGCGATGACTTCAAACTCTATCGTGCTTTGAGAAGCATCAACCCAAGTCCTTATCTCTTCTATTTCGACTTCGGAGGTTTCCGTATCTTCGGTTCTTCTCCTGAGACCCACAACCGCATTGTGGGCAACAAGGCGTTTATCGACCCTATCGCTGGAACTACCAAACGTACTGGCGATATGGAACAAGACCGCAAGGCGGCTGAGTTCTTGCGCAACGACCCGAAGGAGAATGCCGAGCACGTGATGTTGGTGGATTTGGCTCGTAACGACTTGAGCCGCAACTGCCATGGTGTGAAGGTGGATTTCTATAAGGACATGCAGTTCTATAGCCATGTCATCCACTTGGTGAGCCGTGTAAGTGGTACGCTCGATGAGGGTGCCGACCATATCAAGGAGTTTATCGATACCTTCCCAGCTGGTACTTTGAGTGGTGCGCCTAAGGTGCGTGCCATGCAGATTATCTCAGAGTTGGAGCCACACAACCGTGGTGCATACGGTGGTTGCATCGGTTTCATCGGTCTCAATGGCGACCTCAACCAGGCGATTGTCATCCGTACCTTTGTCAGTCGTAATGGCGAACTCTGGTTCCAGGCTGGTAGTGGCGTGGTGGCAAAGAGCAACGACCAGTATGAGTTGGAGGAGTGTAATAACAAGTTGGGTGCCTTGACCAAGGCGATTCATATAGCAGAAAAGTTGTAAGATGAAAGTAGTAATCATAGATAATTACGATTCCTTTACCTATAATTTAGCTCACTTGGTGAAGGAACTCGGTGTCGAGGTGACGGTATATCGCAATGACCAGTTTCTGTTGCGTGAGCTAGACCGATTCGACAAGATTATATTGAGTCCGGGTCCTGGCATCCCATCGGAGGCAGGACTCTTGATGGATGTCATCAAGACATACGCTGGCAGAAAACCAATGCTCGGCGTTTGCTTGGGGCATCAAGCGATAGGAGAGGCGTTCGGTGCCAAGTTGACCAATCTCTCTGAGGTATATCACGGAGTAGCTACTCCATGTACGCAGTTTGGCAATGACCCGATATTCGCTGGTATGTCGAAGCGTATCGAGATCGGTCGTTATCATTCATGGGTGGTCGATAGAGCTGGTTTCCCAGAGTGCTTGGATGTGACGGCAGTGAGCGATGATGGTTGCATCATGGGCTTGCGCCACAAGCATTATGACATCCATGGCATCCAATTTCATCCTGAGAGTGTCTTGACTCCAGAGGGCAAGACGATAGTTAAGAACTGGCTGTTTTGGGAGAATGCTCCACAAGGTCAGACAGATAACTATCATAATTAAGAAGTGTATCTATTATGTTTAGCTTCAGGATCTATTATATTTAGTAAGTCTAAGTATAGTGTTTAGTAAGTCTAAGTATGATAGTTTGAAGAGATGAAGCATGATATTTTTAAAAGATAACGTATGAAGAACAAAAAAACGGAAGTTAAGCGATTAGCTCGACTTCCGTTTTTTTGTTTAATGTATCTGTTTGAGATTACTTGATAATCTTCTTGGTTGTGCCATCGCTCATCTTCACGATATTGATACCCTTAGTGAGGCTGTTCTGGCGAACGCCATTTACATCGTAGATGGCAGTTGCCTGAGCATTGTCTGTTGGCTTGATGGTCTCAATACCAGTAGGAGTATTCAAGAAGTTCTTGATCTCGTCAAGGATGTTAGTGAGCTTAGCCTTGTCACCATCGTAGGTAGCGAAAGAGTGACCAGCGTCAGAAACCTTGGTCAAGACTTCCTTGATCTTGGCAAGCAAGCTTTCATCCTTTTCAACCTTCTCATTTGTGAGGTAGCTATCTACCTCATTGAATGAGTTGACGTAATCAACGTAAGCGTCTTTTTGTTTTGTTGAGATAAAGAGCCAGTCGCTATTAGTTGTAGCAGTCGCTGTAGCTTCGTAATTTGTGCCGCTTACAGTGAAGTAACGAGTTTGCTCTTCGTATTTAAATGGTTTTATATAAGTGCTTCCTGTTGCAGAAAGGTTGTAGCAGTAGCCCTTATCTGTAGTTGTAGCAGAAACAAGCGAGATTTCTGTTGCTCCAGATTTGTCTTTAATCTCTGCAGACCAAATGCCAACCGTAGGTTTCATAGAAATTCTATTTCCATTTGAGCAAGCAAATGTATATGTTGAGGTTCCATTCACATTCCAAGAATATGCCTTGGTGATGTCTGTCTCAGTTGCAGTTTTACCACTGATAAATGTTCCTGCACCTACATTGTAGATGTACACTTCTTGACCATTACCAGTTACAGCCTCACCTTTTACCCAATCGCCGACCTTTACAGGAGCGAATGTTTCTGCTGATTCATTCTGAGCGTTAACTGTTGTTGTGCCGACTGCCATGAAAGCAGCGAGTATTAAACCTTTGGCAGCATTTGCCATCAATTTCATTGTTCTCATCTTTTAAATATTTAATACTTTAATCTAATAGTTGATTTTTCTGATTTCTCCATTTGACATCTTCACGATGTTGATACCTTTCACGAGAGTATTGCGGCGTACACCGTTGATGTCATAGATAGCAGTGAATCCTTGGCGACCGACAATCGGTGAACTACTGATGCCTGTAGGAGTTTCTTTGATATAAGCTTCAATATCCGCAATGATTTTGCGCAAGCGCTCTATGTCAGTCGTATATGTATCATACGATCCAGCTTCTGTTTCATCCAACGTAGTGGTCAGTTTTTCTCTCAGGCTCTCGCTAAGTGTGTATTTCTGATAATCTCTAGCCTTGTTGAATAACTCTTGGTAATCATTATATGCTTCCTTTTGTTCTGAAGAGATAAAAAGCCAGTCGTTCATATTGCTAGGTGTCGATGCTGGAGAATAAGATTTTCCATCCACATTGAAGTAACGTGTATCTCCTCTAGTGGTGACTGATAGTTTGTAAGCGTTGCCCCTGTTTGTGGTTGTTGTAGTTGGGATGACATCGAAATCGCTTGCACCAGAAACCTCTTTGATGCTTGCGCTCCATGAAAGCCCAGACTTAGACATCTTAATTCTATCTTCCGTTTCATTGTTGCAAGCAAAGGTATAAGGACCGCTTTCATTGATTTGCCAAATATAGGCAGAGTTGATGTCCTTGATAGTGGGTTCCTTACCAGAGATAAAGGTCTCTGCTCCTACATTATATATATATACAGGTTGACCACCGCCTTTTAGAGTCTCTCCTCGCCACCAGTTGTTAGCTTTGGCTGGAGCGTAGGTAGAACCTTCCACTTTCATGGTAACGATGATAGGCTTGTGGTCGCTCTTGTCAAATGCTGCATCCACATCGAAGTCGAGTGATTGGATGTTGAGACCATTCTTCTTTGGGTTCAGATAAAGAACCTTATCGACAATTTCGCCCTCTCTATATCCTAGCTTATCTACCATCAATGCTTCATCACCCAGATTAGGATATTTGCCATTCTTGCAATGCTCAATCCAGGCATCTTTCACCTCGTAGTAGCCAGTTGCTTCGATAGGATTGATGAATAATCCAAGGATGTCGTCACGAGTGTAACGACTGTTGGTGTCGCCCATCACAATGACAGGTCGATTGGTGGATTTTGACAAGATGTCATCACGCAGCTGTTCCCATTGTGAAGCACGTGCCTCATTGTCTTTAGGATCAGTTTCGGCATCCATGTGCAGAATATAGAAATCGACATAAGCTCCGCCGCCTAAATCTACGACATAGTAGCGATAGCCTTTTTTGATGAGCTCGTCGCTACCATTTGTGGTGTAGCCATACGTCTTGTTCCATGGAGTACATGTCTCTTCCGAAAAAGAGAAAGGTGCCTTGGCTAGAAACTCTAACCCATCAGTGTTGACCTTAGTGCCAGAGAGGTTGGAGGTAGAAATGCCTCCTCGATACGTACCAAAGGTATATTCATCGTTTATCTGAGCTGCAAGAGAAGGGTGGAAGTTGAAATCTTCACTGAGTGCAAAGACGTCAATGTTGCTATTGGCAATATATTTTCCAATAGCTATGGCGCCTTCTTCCTCTAGACCGTCATTATTGATGTTGATGGTAAATCCTAAGATGCTGATGGTCTTAGGCAATCCATCCACATTGAAGGGGCAAACCTTGAAGGTCTTGGATATATAACGACCAGCCTCAGGCTGTGTGCCTTTGGCAGAGATGGTGATGCTGAAGGCAAGGCAAGCTATGGATGATAGCAAGAGACCTTTCGCCATCGACAACAAGTTCTTGATGGTTGTCATCTTAATACACTTTTTATCTTAAACTAAATCTAATATAACTCGTTAGATACAAATCTTTTATAAAGTCGGGTGCAAAATTACGAAAAAAACTAGAAAGGCGCAAATAGTTTCGACAAAAAGTGCAGTTTTGATACGAAAAAGGCTCTCGAATCCTCATCGAGAGCCTTTAATGTGTTAAAAGGTGAGCTTACGCTCTATCTGAAATGAAAGATTTCTTGTGAAATTACAAGTCCCAACCTACGGCACTAGCACCGAGAACGGCTGCGGAACTTCCGTCGAGGGTAGAAACCAAGAACTTAGCCTTGCCCTTGAAAATCTTCAATACGCTCTTGTCGTAAGCCTCCTTGACAGGTTTCATCAAGAGATCGCCAGCCTTGGTCAGACCACCGAAGAAGACGAATGCCTCAGGAGAAGAGAATGCTGCGAAGTCGGCGCAAGCCTCACCGAGCATCTTGCCAGTGAAGTCATATACACGCTTAGCCAAAGCATCACCCTTGCCAGCTGCCACACTTACATCGTAAGAAGTGATGTCCTCAGGCTTCATATCACGGAGGAGAGATGGCTCCTCGCTCTTCTCAAGGAACTCGCGAGCTGTGCGAGCTACACCGGTAGCTGAGCAATATGCCTCCAAGCAACCCTTGCGACCGCAACCGCATGGGCGACCTTCCTCGCCACGTACCATGATGACGTGACCCAACTCGCCTGCGAAACCATCGCAACCATAAACCATCTGACCATTGATGACGATACCAGAACCTACGCCTGTACCCAATGTGATGTCGATGAAGTTCTTCATACCACGAGCCGCGCCGTATGTCATCTCACCAAGTGCAGCAGCGTTGGCATCATTGGTCAAAGCTACAGGCAGACCACCCAAAGCCTCAGAGAACATCTTTGCCAATGGCACTACGCCATCATGAGCCCAAGCCAAGTTAGGAGCAAACTCAATCGTTCCGTTATAGTAATTGCCGTTAGGAGCACCGATACCCATAGCCTTGATCTTGCTGATGCCACCTACGGTATCAACGATAGGCTGAAGTGCCTCAACGGAAGCCTTTACATAGTCATTTACATTCTCATAACCACCAGTTTTGATTGCAGTAGTAGCCTTGATCTCACCCCGTGAGTCAACGATGCCGAAAACGGAGTTGGTACCACCGAGGTCCAAACCGATTACATACGGCTTCAATTCATTTTCTGTCATGTCTTGCTATTTATTTAGTTAGAAATTTGTTAGATTTTGGCACAAAGATAGGAAAAACTTCGGAAATGGCAAAGTTTTATGGTTAAAAAATACCTAAAACAAAGTTTTAAGCCAAAAAATTACTCGATATGGGTAAAAAGTTGTATCTTTGCGCTCTGTATGAGTATAACATTTCCAATTGAGATAAATATTCTTGATTTTATATTCAAGGGAATTATCATAGGTATTATCGCCTCTGCCCCTATGGGACCTGTAGGCATCTTGTGTATCCAGCGCACTTTGAACAAGGGGCGTTGGTATGGTTTCGTGACAGGTATCGGTGCCGCTTGCAGCGACATCGTATATGCTCTCTTTACGGGTTTGGGAATGAGCTTTGTGATGGATTTTGTCAACAATGCTCAGAACAAGTTCTATCTTCAGATCTTTGGTGGCTTGCTCTTGCTTGCCTTTGGCATTTATTGTTTCAAGAGCAATCCTACCAAGAATATGCACCAGAGCAGCAACAAGCAAGGGTCGCTGACGCACAATGCCATCACGGCATTCTTCGTCACCCTTTCCAACCCTCTTATCGTCTTCCTCTTCATGGCAACCTTCGCACAGTTTGCATTTGTTGTGCCCGACATGCCGTTGGAGATGGGAGTGGGCTATCTGAGTATCGTGTTCGGAGCCTTGCTTTGGTGGTTCGGACTTACTTGGTTGGTTGATAAAATCAGAGGCAAGTTTGATACCAATGGCATCCTTATTATTAATAAGGTTATAGGAAGCGTGGTTATCATCTTCTCGGTCATCGCCTTGATAGGTACGATTTTCAATCTTTATCATCTCCCAGAGTTCTAGAGAAATTATTAATTATTAATTCTTAATTATCAATGTTTGTAGCGCAAGAATTAAAGAAGAAGAGTATCGCAGAATACTTGTTGTATATGTGGCAGGTGGAAGACATCATCCGTGCTTATGGTTGCTCACTCCCTGTCATCAAGAAGCAATATATCGATCGTTTCAACTTCACTGACGAACAGAAGGACGAGGAAATCGACTGGTTTGGCAATCTCATTCGCATGATGAACGAGGAGGGAAAGCGTGAGTCGGGTCACCTTAATATTAATAAGGTGTTGCTCAAGGATGTCATCGACCTCCACGGAATGCTTTTGCAGAGCACCAAGTTCCCTATCTACAATGCCGAGTACTATAAGGTGTTGCCTTTTATCGTGGAATTGAGAAACCGTGGCGATAAAACCGTGAACGAGATAGAAACTTGCCTTGATGCACTCTATGGTGTGATGATGCTCAGATTGCAGAAGAAGCCTATCACCCCAGAGACAGAGCGTGCCATCAAGGAAATCACCACCTTCGTCGGTTTGCTGAGCGACTATTATATCAAGGATCGCACGGAAGGACTGGACTTTGATGAGAATTAATAATTTATAATTAAGAATTAATAATTATGGCTCGCGCATAGTAATTCTCGCAAGCATATATATAATGTATCAATATTTAAATAGGTATTATATTAAGGTATGAAAGAAATAGAAAGAAGAAGAACATTTGCCATCATTTCTCACCCTGATGCTGGTAAGACAACATTGACCGAGAAGTTCCTGCTCTTCGGTGGACAGATTCAGGTGGCAGGTGCCGTCAAGAATAATAAGATTCGCAAGACAGCCACTTCCGACTGGATGGACATTGAGAAGCAGCGTGGTATCTCTGTCTCTACATCCGTGATGGAGTTTGATTATCTTCCAGACGGACAGACTGGCGACCCATATAAGGTGAATATTCTCGATACTCCTGGACACCAGGACTTCGCCGAGGATACCTATCGTACGCTCACTGCCGTTGACTCAGCCATCATTGTGGTCGATTCTGCCAAGGGCGTGGAGGCACAGACCCGTAAGTTGATGGAAGTTTGCCGTATGCGTAATACTCCTGTTATCATCTTCATCAATAAGATGGACCGTGAGGGTCGTGACCCATTCGACGTGCTCGATGAATTGGAGGAAGAATTGAAAATCAAGGTGCGCCCATTGTCTTGGCCAATTGGTCAAGGTGCTAGATTCAAGGGCGTCTATAATATCTATGAACATCAGTTGAACCTCTTCACACCTAACAAACAGCGTGTGACAGAGAAAGTGGAGGTGGATATCAACTCCGAGGAGCTCGACCAGCATGTGGGAGAGCGTGAGGCTTCTCAACTTCGTGAGGAACTCGAACTCGTGGATGGGGTCTATCCTGAATTTGACGTGGAGACCTATCGCTCAGCCGAGGTGGCTCCAGTGTTCTTTGGTTCAGCCTTGAACAACTTCGGTGTGCAGGAACTCTTGGATTGCTTCGTTCAGATAGCACCTTCTCCAAAGCCTACCCAGGCAGAGGAGCGTGAGGTGGAGCCAGAGGAGCCTAAGTTTACGGGCTTCATCTTCAAGATTACCGCCAACATCGACCCTAACCACCGCTCTTGTATTGCATTCTGCAAGATTTGCTCTGGTAAGTTCGTGCGCAACCAGCCATATTATCATGTACGTCTCGACAAGACTGTGCGTTTCTCTTCACCAACCCAGTTTATGGCGCAACGCAAGAGTACCATTGATGAGGCTTATCCAGGCGACATCGTAGGTTTGCCAGACAATGGCATCTTCAAGATTGGCGATACCTTGACCGAGGGTGAGAAGATTCACTTCCGTGGTTTGCCAAGCTTCTCTCCATTGTTGTTCAAGTACATCGAGAACGACGACCCAATGAAGAGCAAGCAGTTCCAGAAGGGTTTGGAGCAGTTGATGAACGAAGGTGTGGCACAGTTGTTTGTCAATCAGTTCAATGGTCGCCGCATCGTGGGTACCGTAGGACAGTTGCAGTTCGAGGTCATCCAGTATCGCTTGGAGAACGAGTACAATGCCAAGTGTCGTTGGGAGCCAGTTCACTTGCACAAGGCTTGTTGGATAGAGGCTGACGACGAGAAGGAGTTGGAGAATTTCAAGAAGCGCAAGTATCAGTATATGGCAAAGGACATCGAGGGAAGAGATGTGTTCCTCGCCGACTCTGGCTATGTATTGAGCATGGCGCAGCAAGACTTCGAGCATATCAAGTTCCACTTCACCTCAGAGTTTTGATGTAGTGAGAGAAGGGAGGACAATCCCTCCTGTAGAAAAGAAGGTGTAACTCTCTTGTAGAAAAGGAGGACAGCCTTCTTGTAGAAATAGAAGAACCGATAAAGAAAAGAGGAAAGAAAAATGATAGATGAAATGGCGGAGAAACCTGGTGTGATGGTGCGGGTAGTCGATTGGCAGAAGGAGCATATCTCCGATCGCCAGATGACGCTGGTCCTGGCTTTTGTCATCGGTGTGCTTGCCTCAGTGGCAGGTTATTTTCTGCATAGTATTGTGCATGAGATACAAGTCTTGCTTACGTCGGGATTTGAGAAGAACACTTACAACTTGTTGTTCCTTCTCTTTCCTATCGTGGGTATCTATCTCACGTCGCTCTTTATCAAATATGTGGTGAGAGACAATATCTCGCATGGTATCACGAGGGTGCTCTATGCCATCTCCACCAAGCAGTCGAAGCTGAAGAGCCACAACTGCTGGTCATCGGTGGTGGCATCTGGTATCACCATCGGTTTTGGTGGATCTGTGGGTGCCGAGGCTCCTATCGTACTGACCGGTTCTGCCATTGGCAGTAACTTGGGACAGATATTCAGGATGAACAAGAAGACGATGATCATGTTGGTGGGTTGTGGTGCCAGTGCAGCCATCGCAGGCATCTTCAAGGCACCGATTGCCGGACTCGTCTTCACCCTGGAGGTGCTAATGGTCGATTTGTCCATGGCATCCCTTTTGCCTATCTTGATTTCATGCGTCACGGCTACTTGTTTCTCTTACATCTTGATGGGAGAGAAGTCGCTTTTCGACTTCACGCTGACCAATCCTTGGGAGTTGGACCGATTGCCAGCTTGTATCTTGCTGGGAGTCTTCTGTGGTTTCGTGAGTCTATATTTCATGCGAACCATGTCGGCTTGTGAGGGTTTCTTTGCCAAGTTGGGCAAGCGTCCTTATCTCAAACTCTTGGTGGGTGGTCTCGTGTTGAGTAGCCTCATCTTCCTGTTTCCGTCTCTCTATGGTGAGGGTTATTCTGCTGTCAATATCCTTTTGAAGGGTAGGACGGAAGCCGATTGGAACCAGGTGATGGGCAATTCCTTGTTTTATGGGCACAGCCAACTGTTGATTCTCTATATCGGACTGGTTACCTTTACCAAGGTCTTTGCTACTTCTGCTACCAATGGTAGTGGCGGATGCGGAGGTACGTTTGCGCCATCCCTCTTTATTGGAGGTTTCGCAGGCTTCTTCTTCTCACGCCTTTGGAACATGAACCAAATCGGTGTTTATGTTCCGGAACAGAACTTCACCTTGATGGGTATGGCGGGTGTGATGACGGGAGTGATGCACGCCCCATTGACGGGTATCTTCTTGATAGCTGAGTTGACGGGTGGTTATCAGTTGTTTATGCCATTGATGATTGTCTGCATCAGTTCCTTCCTGACCATCAGCATCTTCGAGAGTCATAGTATCTATGCGCTTCGATTGGCACGAGAAGGAAAGTTGCTGACCCATCATATCGACAAGGCAGCCCTCACGTTGATGGGTATGCAGATTTTGGTGGCTAAGGATTATCACCCAGTGAGTCCAGACCTTCCGATGTCTAAGTTGGTGTCTGAGATAAGTCGAAGCAACAACAACTTCTTGCCTGTGGTGGATAAAGGTGGTGTGCTCTTGGGCATCATCGATATTACAAAGATTCGACATATCATCTTCCGTACCGAACTCTATAATCGCTTTACGGTTCGCCAGTTGATGCTTCAACCCTCAGCGGTGGTCAGCGACCATGAACCGATGGATGAGGTGATGAGGAAGTTTGACGAGACCGATGCCGCCCAGTTGCCTGTGGTCGATATGAGTGGTGTCTTGGTGGGCTATCTGAGTCGTACCACGGTCTATTCCACTTATCGCCAGATTGTGGCGGATATGTCGGCGGAGTAATTTTCAATTAATAATGATATGAAGAAAGAAGATTTAAGAATCATATTTATGGGAACCCCAGAGTTTGCGGTGGAGTCCCTCAAGAGCCTTGTAGAAGGCGGATATAACGTGGTGGCTGTGGTGACTCAGCCAGATAAACCGGTGGGTCGCCATCAGGATACCTTGCAACCATCACAGGTGAAGCAGTATGCCTTGTCGCAGGGCTTGCCTGTGTTGCAACCAGTCAAGATGAAGGACCCGGAGTTTGTGGAGCAGTTGCGTAGCTATCAAGCCGACTTGCAAGTGGTGGTAGCGTTCCGCATGTTGCCAGAGGTGGTATGGGATATGCCTCGCTTTGGCACATTCAATGTTCATGCAGCGTTGCTTCCTCAGTATCGTGGTGCAGCTCCTATCAACTGGGCGGTCATCAATGGTGAGACGGAGACGGGTGTCACTACCTTCTTCCTCGACCATGACATAGACACCGGTCGCATCATCATGCAGAAGCCTTTCGCCATCCCGGATGATGCCGATGTGGAGTATGTCTATGACGGATTGATGCACTTGGGTGCTGAGATTGCGGTAGAGACGATTGATAAGTTGATTGCCGCTGACGGCAACATCGAGTCAATGCCTCAGGAGGAAATGATTTCCACTGATACCGTTCTCCATGCTGCGCCAAAGATATTCAAGGATACTTGCCGCATCCATCTCCATCAGCCAGCCAAGAAGGTATATGACTTCATACGTGGTCTCTCGCCATATCCAGGTGCATGGACTGAGATTCAGAAGGAAGGTGGCAAGGCTCAGGTGTTGAAGGTCTTCAAGACGAGCAAGACCGGTAAGGCGATAGCTGCTGATGTAGCTGTGGGTAGTCTGAAGGTGGAAGGCAAGCAGTTGCTCATCGCGTGTGAGGATGAGTGGCTACAGTTGGAGACCATCCAAATCAGTGGCAAGAAACGTATGGAGGCACGTGACTTCCTCAATGGAATGCGTGACATCGAACTATACAAGAGCATCTAAAACAATTTTAAATCAAATTATATTGGAGGAATCAAACAATGACTCAAGAACAAGATATTAAGAACGCAGTGGAGTGTATGCGCAAGGGTGGAGTGATTCTCTATCCAACGGATACCGTTTGGGGAATCGGTTGTGATGCAACCAATCCAGAGGCAGTGGCAAAGGTTTATCAGATTAAGCAGCGTGATGACAGCAAGGCGCTCATCTGTTTGGTGGATAGTGCCGACCGCATGGCTCGCTATTTCCGCAATGTACCAGAGGTGGCATGGCAGTTTATCGACGTGGCTATGCCTGTAAAGCCAACTACCGTGATTTTGGATGATGCCACTGGTGTTGCCAACAATCTCGTGGCAGAGGATGGCACTTTGGCGATGCGTGTCACTTACGAACCATTCAGCAAGCAACTCTGCTATCGTTTCCAGAAGCCTGTTGTGAGCACCAGTGCGAACATCAGTGGTGAGCCAGCTGCACAGAACTATTGCGACATCGACCCTAAGTTGTTGGAGCAAGTAGATTACGTATGTTGGTCACGTCGTCAGGAGCACAAGCCTCACACCCCATCTAGCATCGTCAAGCTTTCGAAGAATGGCGAGGTGAAAGTTATCAGATAAAAATACTCTCCGGGAGGTAATAGAAAAAACATCGGGACATTTTTCCAAAAATGTCCCGAGGAAAATATAAAAAGGTCGGGACTTTTTTCGGAAAGCATCCCGACCTTTTTCGTGCCTTGTCCCCAAGTGCGTATTTCTGGCAGGTGAAGCATCAATCGCAGAAACACCTTAAACTATCTTAACAAAAATAACACCCTTGTCTGATTTTCACTATATTTGCACTGAAATAAAGACTACCAGCTTATGAAATCTAAACTTATATTCATATTGTACTTTGCTTTGGCAATGTTTGGTACGGTGACAGCTCAAGAGAGAAGTGACTGTCATGAGTTTCGCATTGGTGACGATGTTGATAGATACAAAGCATCTTATAAGGTACTTTCTGCTACTGGTCAACATGCCACTTGGGATTTGAGTGACATTGATTTGAATGACAAAAAAGTCAATGTAAAGTATGTGGCAGATAGAAAATATGACAATGGCATCACAGGTATCGAGCATCATGGACTTTCGTATTATGAAGTGGAACAAGGGCGTATATGGCTAAGAGGTTTCGAGAACAATCTCTCCAAAGTATGCTACGATATGCCAGAATTGGTGTTAGGAAAAGATGTGGCTCTTGGGACTGAGATTCGTGGTTATTTTAATGGCTATTCTCTTTATTCAGAAAATATCTATTCTCGCATTTATGGACAATATACCTATCAAGTGGATGGAGTGGGTACTTTATTGCTTCCATCAGGTGATAGCTTGCAAAATGTAACTCGTGTTCATATTCATAAAACTACAGGGCAACAATATCTTAAAGATATGGTTTCATACGATTCTCTGCGTGTCTTTGTAGATAGCATTTGTCCTTTCAATGCTGATAGTATCGCTTGGCATCTAGCTTCAGATAGTTGTCTCGTGGAAACGGATGTCTATAAGTGGTATGCTTATGGTTACCGTTATCCAATATATGAGACGATGGAATCTCATGTAAGGGGAAATAAGATAGGGCTAACATCTGCTTATTATTGCCCACCTGATGCGCAGCAAAACCTCAACGACTTAAACAATGAAAAATTACGAAATAAAGCCCTTGTACAGGATTATGCTGGTGGTGATAAAGATAGGCAATCGGTTTCATCAAGATTTAAGTTGTCTGATGGTTCTTATGTAGATTATCGATTGGATGTGTTTGCGGTAGGAAAAGTTAATCTTTCATTCACTTGTTCAAAGAAAGAGAATGTAAGTTGTAGTCTATATACATTAGATGGCATGCTTTTGGAAACTCATGATTTAGGTTTGACAGCATCTAGAATTGTAGAAATGTCATTAACTCCTTATTCACATGGCATATATATAGTAAAAATAGCTGTCAATAATCAATCATATTCTGAGAAAATAGCTTATTAACAGATAAAGTAATTTAGAGCTATGGAAAATCCGATTTTTAAAATACAGACAAACGGATTGTTACCTCTGTTGTTGGCTTCTTTTGCATTACCAACATCAGCGCAAGTGTCTTCTGAAAACTATGTCCAAACGACACAGCGTATCAGCGACGCTCAGGTGCTTGCCACGACCCAATACTATGATGGCTTGGGACGACCATTTGAAAAGGTGGAGCAAAGAGTCACTCCAAGTGGTGACAACTTGATTCATCTTCAGCAATATGATGGTTTGGGCAGAGAATGGAGAAGTTGGAATCCGATCTATAGCTCATCTGCCTTTCTCAATCCTTCGGATGTCAGTTCCTTGTCTCAAAGCCAATATGATGATAGCCATGCCTTTTCGCAGAACAACTATGAGAGTAGTCCACTCAACCGGGTTATCGAAGTGGAGGGCATTGGTGAGGATTGGAAGGGACATTCCGTCAAGAGTGACCATTTGGTCAACTCCTCTTCTTTTCCCCTCAATTGCAAGTATTATCGTGTGTCGATGTCGGGTGAACTTCAAAATAAGGGATACTATCCTGAAGGTCGACTCTATGTAACTAAGACAACGGACGAGGATGGGCACGAAAGCTATGAGTTCAAGAACTTGGCTGGTCATGTCATCCTTCAGCGAGTGATGTTGGGTGGCACGGAGTCTGCCGACACCTATTATATATATGACTATCGTGGCAACTTGGCATTTGTCCTTCCACCCAACTATCAGGATGAGGAGGACTTGGAGCTATATGCCTACCAATACAAGTATGATGGTCGAGGTAACTGCATTTGGAAGAAACTTCCTGGCTGCGAACCAATCAACATGAAATACTATCGTGATCGTCGTCTGGCTTTCATGCAAGATGGCAACTTGCGTAAACAAGGACTATGGCTATTTTATGTCTATGACAAGTTGGGGAGACAGGTTGTGACTGGTACGACAGCGGAGGCTCCTGACGTTAGCGATGTTTTTGCCTATGCGGAATATACTGGCACTGGTGTCCTTGATGGCTATCAGCTTCATAGACTTACCATCACCCCTCGCTCATTTCTAGTCACCAATTACTATGATGACTATGCTTTTATGTCTCAGTGTGATGCTGTGACGCAGCAGAATCTGTCACTTCATGTGAGTGATGCGTTGGAGTCAGCTTTCCCTTCCAATTCCTCACCAAATGCCATAGGCAACCAAACGGGCAAGAAGGTATATCTGACTGATGGAACAGACAGATATATGCTGACTTCTCTGTATTATGGCAAGAAGGGAAGGGTAGTGCAGTCTCATAGTTCCAATCTCCTTGGCGGTTGGGAACATACTTATTCTTCCTATACCTATGCTGGCAGCCTTCTGCAAACCAAGCATGTCCATACAACCAATGGTAAGCAAGACGTTGTGGAAGAGTATGACTATGCTTATGACCATGTGGGTCGCTTGGTCAAGACCACATACTGTGTCAATGGCAGTGACAAGCGAGAGTTGTCTGTTGTGGACTATGATAATTATGGCAGAATCTTATTGGAGAACATCATAGGTAAGGATGCAGTTCTCCATGACTATAATGTCCGTAATTGGCCATTATCCATAGAGAGTGACAACTTCAAGGAACGGTTATGTTACAATGTGTGCAACAATGGTCTTTGCTCATGGCGAAACCTCTATAATGGCAATATCGGTGCTATGTCTTGGCAATGTGGTAATGGTATTAAGCGTGCTTTCCACTTTACCTACAATGCCCAGAATATGCTCACGGACTCAAGTTATAATGAAGGTGACAGACTGAATGATTGGCAAGGCAATTATGACGAGAGCCTGAGCTATGACAAGATGGGTAATGTGCAGAGCTTGTTGCGCAGTGGCTTGTTGGATGATGGCTCTTATGGACTGATAGACAACTTGAGCTATAACTATCATGGAAACCAATTGCTGAAGGTTGACGATGCCGCCGTTGGTCCTTATTACCAAGGTGCTTTCCATTTCGTGGATGGTGCGGATGAAGCCGTGGAGTATGAGTACGATGCCAATGGCAACATGGTGAGGGACTTGAACAAGGGTATCAGTTTCATCAGCTACGACCTCAATAACCAACCACGTAAAATAGAATACAATGATGGACGTAATGCAAGTTATGTATATGATGCAGAGGGAAACAAACTCTCCGTGTCATATAATCTGACGGCGATGTCCTCCGCCCAACCACAAATGCCTGTGATGCAATCCACAGATGTTGCTTCTGCCAATGTATCCAATGGGCAGAAGACCATTGATTATTGCGGCAACATTATTTATGATGGTGACGAGACGATGATATTGAATGATGTAGGCTATGCCTTGTGCAATAAGGACAACAACTTCTCTTTTCATTATTATCTGAAAGACCACCTAGGCAACAATCGTGTGGTAGTCAGTGAGGATGGTGAGATAGAGCAAGTGAACGATTATTATCCGACAGGTGCGTTGATGGCTAGCAGCATGGGTGGAGATACGCAACGCTTTAAGTATAATGGCAAGGAATTGGACAGAGTCAATGGCTTGAACTGGTATGATTATGGTGCAAGGAATTACGATGCGGAAATCGTAGTTTGGAAAGGCGTAGATAAGATGGCTGACAAAAATGTTACTACTAGTTTGTATGGATATTGCAACTCAAATCCTATGCGTTTTATTGATCCTTTAGGTACCGATACGGTTGATCTTTTACCTTCGCCTCAACAAGATTATCGTAGTTATACCCTAAAACTAGACGCAAAATATTTTGATGATGATCCTAATGTCATTAATGTTTGGGGACATGGGGATAATGATGGAATTGATTATAATGGAAAAACATTAAGCAGTGCCAGGGATTTTGATGAAATGCTAAAAGAACATAGTGAAGTATGGAAGAATCATGCACAAGGGAATCCCGCTATAATAGTATTACATTCATGCAGTACTGCTGATTTTGCAAAAATATTATCCGCTAGTGATTTGTTCAGGAATGTATTAATAATAGGTCCAACAGAAAATGTAAAAGTGTCTTTTTATAAGAGTAAACTTATTAAATACGATCGTAAGAGCGGCTATGCATTTTATAAAGGGCATTACGAAAATACAAAGGTGGAAACAGTTTCTAGATGGGGTAAAGTGAAATCGGGAATTTGGATAGGTTATAGAAATGGTAAATACTATAATTCGTATGATGGAGGTGAAAAAACTAGATATCAGAGCGATGAAAAACCAGGCGGTAAAGGCTTTGAATATCGTACACTTTGGGATAGAATTAAAAGTTGTTTTTAAAAATAAAATTTAACTGAAATGAATTTCAATTTGGAGAAAAGGGGCGCATATAAGTATATAGCTTTTATCGTCGTATCATTTGCGTTGGGATTTTACGCAAATGTGGTTATAGGTAATTTCTTGGATGACCATCCTAAGGTCAATCCATGTGATATATATCGTTCGTACCAAGTTAAGAAGCATCGTAATAATTTCTTGCGACATGGAGGGGATAGTATATATAGACTTATGGATATTTGTTATGACAATTTTGATATTTCAAAGAGAGAGTTTTGTATTTATGAACTCATTTATGGTTTTAAGTATAAAAAGTGTTTGGGATATGGAAAAGTTTTGGGAAAACTTTCTAGAATGTCACGTGAGTCCGTAGATAAAAATGCAAAAGAGTTCGTGGATTCCTTGAGAATTGTTATAGCAAAACAAGGAGCCTTGACGGTTGATTCTTTTTTGTGTAACACATTGTGGTCTATGAAATATGATGAGCATTTGGATATGAATGACCTTGTTATCGACAGCCTCATTAATTCAGTTCACAAATGATAGACGCTAATTTGCTAACTGCTTAATTTTATGATAGATGAAAAAAATGATGTTTCTTTGCATCTTCTGTTTTTTGGCAGGGTTGTTTTATGATATAGACAATTTGAAACCAAGGGAGTTTGGTCTCGACTACTTGGATGCTTTCATGTATATAGACAAGAAAAAGGTAGTTGAACGTGCTGATACGGCGGCTTATCGAAGAATTGTGGAAGCAACAAAGGATTCGGCTTGGTTGTCTCCAGAGAATTCTCTCTATTATTCTCTTCTGATGTCAGCTCAGTACAATTATCCTCCTGCGTATTATGATGTCTATCACACATTGACAACATTTATGAATGGAATCGATACGCTGGATGTGGAGTCAAAGAAATTTGCTTTGGCTTTCCTGTGCCGAGGGGCTAAACTGCATGAACCTCGTTGCATAAGAACCTTGAAACAGTTGGAGGATTCTGCAGGTAACAATTCGAAAATTTTAAAGTCAAAGAAATAGTTCTATGAATTGGAAAATAATAAATGTTTGTTTTTGCCTATTCTTTTTAGGCTTGTTTTCTTGTACAACAAAGAAGGGTATGGAAGTCATATATATTGATGATGATATGGAAACATCGGCACCATTAAATGATTTCAACTATTTTGTAGGCCTGTTTAAAAATGTAGAAGAACAAAAGATGCTTGTTCCTGCAGCTGTGCTTGATAGTATTTACTATGGTTTTGAAAAGACAGGAATAAAAAAGTCTTTTATTCCCAATTGTCGTATGCGTGTTGATACTAGTATCGGGCAAATATTTATTGATGACCGTTTTTGTGCTTTTACTAAAGATTCTGATAGTATCAGCGTTAGTCCACGTGTCATATTTTTGTTGAAGAAGTATTCTGGTTATTATAATAGAATGGAGAAGGAGTACTTGAAAGATTGTTATGATTCTAGGTATTTTAATTTGTTGGAAGGCTATGAATATAAGCCATCACCAAAATTGTCTCCTGTCTTTACAGAATTTCGTGTTAAGGTTATCTTATATAGGGAAAACTAATCACCATTAAAGTGGTTAGGCTTATAATTTATTGTTTAATCTTTATGTATATGTCATTTATATGAAACAGGTCGTATTTATATTATTTTGTTTGTTGATGTCATCAAAAATGTTATGGGCAGGTGATGGCAATCATTATGATTATACTCCAAAGTCGCCAGAAGCAGCTGCTTTTGATCGTGTCCCAGATATTCCAGTTAGCAATTATACTGGCACATTAGCTCTGTCCATACCGATATATACCATTACTTGTGGCGATATAGTATTGCCAATTTCCCTGGATTATCAAGGCGGCGCTATTCCTGTGTGCCAAGAGGCGACTTGGGTGGGGCTGAATTGGCTCTTGAATGCAGGTGGTGCTGTTGTTACTAGAATTGGAGGAAATAGTATTTATGAAGAAGGTAATGCATATAAAGAAGATTGGGATAACTTGGTTAACCGCTTGAGTTTTCAACAATTTCGAATTGATGGTGGAGAATTCCAAAAAATGTCTTACAAGGTGAATGGTGAACATCCTGATAGGTGTGGAGAATATGGTAAAAATTGGTTTTTGAGCAGTGTAAGGGAAACGGGACCGGAAAGAAATAATCATGGTGATTTAGCTTATACTTTATATGATGATATATTCCCAAATCAAACTGGTGAAACACCCACTTATCATGCGTCTTTCTTAGGAAATAGTGTGACTTTTGTCTGGGATAAGATAAAAAAAGAGTTTATGATTACTGGTCGTAAGCAAAATTTTCGCATAGAAGGAACACCTACTAGTATAACTATTACTGATGGTCATGGCATAAAATATATGTTTCATTCAATAGAGCAGGCTAGCTTGGATGGAACTGACGTGGATTTGGGACATACGCCCAAGGACTTGACCCTTTACCTTTCCAGTATTTGTTCCCCAATGGGGCATATTGTAAATTTCAACTATGTGGATGGTGGTTTGATAAAACCCTTGTATCATGTTACGGAAACACTTTATGACAATAAGTTTCCCAACAATGCTGAAAGCTATAAAGGTATGATGACCTATGAGATAAAGAGCAATGCGCTTATTATAAGAAGATTATCCCATCTTTATACGATTAATACTAAGAGATTGAAAAGTATAACGACAGATACAGGATTGTGGGTTGTGTTCAATCCTTCTGCATCCCCACGGTTGGATTTAAATGGTGAATCATATTGCTTAGATAATATAGAGATATATCAAATGAAAAACAACAAGGAAACATTATTGAAAAAATATCGTTTTGCCTTAAGTTATTTTTCAAAGAATCTGATAGGTGGAAATATGATATATGACCTTTTCCGTGATGTGAATCGCTTGTCGCAATATCAGAGTTGGTTTCAATCAGATGATTTTATGTATAAAAGGTTGCGCCTAGACTCATTGTGGGAAGAAAATGTGACAACAAAAGAACTATCGATTAATAAATATAAATTTAATTATTTTGATGGTTTGCCTTGCAAGGCCTCTTCCGCGATAGATTATTGGGGCTATTTTAATGGGCGTAACAATATGAGAGGAACCTATCATTCAACTCTTCCTAGATGTTTTTCAGATAGAAGCGATGATGCCGTATATGACATCCCGACTTATATGAAGAGTGAGTTGCGTGCAGATAGAAGGTCAGATTTGTCTTATGCAACGTCTGGCATGTTATGTGGTGTTAGCTATCCTACAGGCGGTTCTTCTGAAATAGAGTACGAAGAGAATAGCTTTACAAATGCTGTATATTTCAATAAGGACTTCCAATCGACAAAGATTCCTTTCGGGGATGTACGCATCTATTTAAGTAATCAGGTCAATTATTCGCAGGGAGCAGGAACAAAAGAAGGGGATTCCATCTTTGAGATTAAGTATCCAGGTAAGTATGTTGTTCACACATCATTTTATAAAAACAACCAAATGAAAAAAGCATATTGGCGTAATTTGGTATCTCATCCTGTTCTTATATATCAAATAGAAACGGTTTCTGATAAGTATGGAACTCGTGAACAGGTGACTTCTTGCCAAGTTGTTCAGATTAAAGGAGGTGATACATTGACAAATCAAAGCATTGGTATAGAACAAGAAGTCTATATGAAAAAAGGAAAATGCAGATTGATGATAGTAGGCAAAATGAATGATATACCGAGTAATTATGCTTTTTATCAAGTGACAGCTCGTATGGAAAAAGCAAAGGAACCTTTCGAATCAAAAGGCGCAGGGGTTAGAGTGAAGGAAATAACGACTTCTGATGGTGTTGGAGGTAGTATTAAAACCTTATATTCTTATATAAATGGTGAAAGGTTATCTTCTGGATTGTTGATGGCTCCATCTGTCTTTGCTCGTGAGAGGTTGCTGTTGTACCAAACTGCCGAAGTGCAAGAAGGAAGTTCTGTGTCAGTTCCCGAACCTAGACGGATAAAGTATTGGAAAGTTTGTGGAGATTGCCTGTCTCCCAATCCTCTTATAGTTGGTTATGGAAGTGTTGTGGAAAAGAAATTCGGAAATTCTGATAAAAATGGTGAGCATATTTATAATTATTGGAATCGTCGTTGGGGAAGTAGCCATGATATGGATTTTTTCAAGCGTATAGAGGATCCGAGAAATGGGCTGCTTTTGTCGGATAGTGTTTTTGACGAAAACCATAGGATTGTCCGGGTGGTAGAGAATAGCTATAAATGGAATTGTACTGATTCTAGATTACTAAGTGCAGTGATAGAAAATATCTATTTCGGTCCAAATCATTTGGTATCTGGCGTAAATCCATATATGAATGCGCTGCCGTCTGGCTGTATGCAGATATACCTGTATCCATCAGTTCAATTTTCCATGCTCTCCTCCCATCAGAAAGTCAAGGAGTTTAAAGGAAAAAGTCAGTTGGAGTCTTGGAAAGACGTGTGGTATAATCAGACAAACGGTTTGGATTCTTTATCCAGATTTTCACAATCGGAAAGTGATAATGTAGTCTTGGAGGAAACTTACTATCCGCAAGATTTTATGACCAAAAGCAATGCAAAGACTTTGACTGCATCCAACATAACGAGTGTGCCGATGGAACGTATTGCCTCGGTGAAAAATGAGGATGGAACGTATGTGGTAAAGGATAGCCGTACCGATTATGATGCTTCTGGCAATATCATGGCAGAATATACGTTGAATAATGGGAGTGTTATGCCACGCAATAATTTCACACTCTGGAAGAATTCTCCAACGATTTCTTCCCTGTATGATAACTCTGCAACGTTGTCCTATAATCAAAGTCATAAGCCGAGAGAGGTGAGGATAGATGGTGCAGAGGTTTGCACTTATATTTGGGGCTATTATGGTCAGTATCCTATAGCAGTTGTCAAAGGTGCAAATTTTAGTATGGTGGCAAGTATGCTGAATGGTAGTACAGCTGTTGACGATTTAGAGAGTGCGGCAACTCCTTCTTGTTCCAACAAGCAACTATATGCATTGCTTAGCAAACTACCTGGCTGCTTGGTAACAACATATAGTTATAATCCTTATGTAGGTATGGTGGAAATGATAGACAATAAGGGAGAGAGTACAACGTATGACTATGACTCATTTGCAAGATTGAGTGCTATAAAAGACCATGATGGCATAGTTTCAACTGCGTTTAAGTATAATTACAAACATTATTGATATGAAACGAACGTTATCTCTGATATTGTTGGTGTTTGTGACCTCACCAGCGTTAGCGCAAGTGTCTTCTGAAAACTATGTCCAAACGACACAGCGTATCAGTGACACTCAGGTGCTTACCACGGTCCAATATTATGATGGCTTGGGGCGACCAATTGAGAAGGTGGAGCAAGGAGTCACTCCAAGCGGTGACAACTTGATTCATCTTCAGCAGTATGATGGCTTGGGTAGAGAATGGAGAAGTTGGAGTCCAATTAAGAGTTCGTCTGCCTTTCTCAATCCTTCGGATGTTAGCTCCTTGTCTCAAAGCCAATATGATGATAGCCATGCCTTCTCGCAAAACAACTATGAGAGTAATCCTCTAAATCGAGTTGTTGAAGTAGAAGGCATTGGCGAGGATTGGAAGGGACATTCCATCAAGAGTGACCATTTGATCAACACCTCTTCTTTTCCCCTCAATTGCAAGTATTATCGTGTGTCGATGTCGGGTGAACTTCAAAATAAGGGATACTATCCTGAAGGTCGACTCTATGTAACTAAGACAACGGACGAGGATGGGCACGAAAGCTATGAGTTCAAGAACTTGGCTGGTCATGTCATCCTTCAGCGAGTGATGTTGGGTGGCACGGAGTCTGCCGACACCTATTATATATATGACTATCGTGGCAACTTGGCATTTGTCCTTCCACCCAACTATCAGGATGAGGAGGACTTGGAGCTATATGCCTACCAATACAAGTATGATGGTCGAGGTAACTGCATTTGGAAGAAACTTCCTGGCTGCGAACCAATCAACATGAAATACTATCGTGATCGTCGTTTGGCTTTCATGCAGGATGGAAACTTGCGTAAGCAAGGACTATGGCTATTTTATGTCTATGACAAGTTGGGCAGACAGGTTGTGACTGGTACGACAGCGGAGGCTCCTAACGTTAGCGATGTTTTTGCCTATGCGGAATATACGGGTGCTGGTGTTCTCGATGGATATCAGCTTCATAGACTTACCATCACCCCTCGCTCATTTCTAGTCACCAATTATTATGACGACTATGCCTTTATATCCAGTTGTGATGCCGTGACGCAGCAAAATCTATCGCTTCATTCAAGTGAGTCCTTGGAATCAGCCTTTCCTTCCAATTCCTCACCGACAGCCATTGGCAACCAAACAGGCAAGAAGGTATATCTGACGGATGGAACAGACAGATATTTGCTGACTTCTCTGTATTATGGCAAGAAGGGAAGGGTAGTGCAGTCTCATAGCTCCAATCTTCTTGGTGGTTGGGAACATGCTTATTCTTCCTATACCTATGCTGACAGTCCTCGGCAAACCAAGCATGTCCATACTGTCAATGGTAAGCAAGATGTTGTGGAGGAATATGACTATGCTTATGACCATGCTAGTCGTTTGGTAAAGACCACATACAGTGTCAATGGCAGTGACAAGCGAGAGTTGTCTGTTGTGGACTATGATAATTATGGCAGAATCTTATTGGAGAACATCATGGGTAAGGATGTTGTCCTTCATGACTATAATGTGCGTAATTGGCCATTATCCATAGAGAGTGACAACTTCAAGGAGAACTTGTGTTACAATCAATCGAATGGCAGTCTTTATCCTAGAACCTCACTTTTTAGTGGCAATATTTCCGCACAGTCTTGGCAATGTGGCAACGAAGTCAAACATGGCTATCATTTTACCTACAATAGCCAAAGCATGCTCACAGATTCAGAGTATAGTGAAGGAGATAGACTCAATGATGGCCGAGGCAATTATGATGAGAGCCTGAGCTATGACAAGATGGGCAATGTACAGAGCCTTTTACGCAGTGGCTTGTTGGATGATGGCTCTTATGGACTGATAGACAACTTGAGCTATAACTATCATGGAAACCAATTGCTGAAGGTGGACGATGCCGCCGTTGGTCCATATTACCAGGGTGCTTTCCACTTCGTGGATGGTGCGGATGAAGCCGTAGAGTATGAATATGATGCCAATGGCAATTTGGTGAGGGACTTGAACAAGGGCATCATCTCCATCAGTTACGACCTCAATAACCAACCACGTAAAATAGAATATAATGATGGACGTAATGTAAGTTATTTATATGACGCAGAGGGTAGCAAGCTTTCCGTGTCATATAATCTGACGGCGATGTCTTCCGCCCAACCACAAATGCCTGTGATGCAATCCTCAGATGTTGCTTCTGCCAATGTGTCAAATGGTCAGAAGACCATTGATTATTGTGGCAACATCATCTACGATGGTGACGAGACAATGATATTGAATGATGTTGGCTATGCCTTGTACGATAAGGACAAATTATGGCGCAAGAAATTACGATGCAGCAAGAGCGGTATGGAACGGCGTAGATAAAATGGCTGACAAAAATGTTACTACCAGTTTGTATGGATATTGCAACTCAAACCCTATTCGTTATATTGATCCTTTAGGTACCGATACGGTTGATCTTTTACCTTCGCCTCAACAAGATTATCGTAGTTATACCCTAAAACTAGACGCAAAATATTTTGATGATGATCCTAATGTCATTAATGTTTGGGGACATGGGGATAATGATGGAATTGATTATAATGGAAAAACATTAAGCAGTGCCAGGGATTTTGATGAAATGCTAAAAGAACATAGTGAAGTATGGAAGAATCATGCACAAGGGAATCCCGCTATAATAGTATTACATTCATGCAGTACTGCTGATTTTGCAAAAATATTATCCGCTAGTGATTTGTTCAGGAATGTATTAATAATAGGTCCAACAGAAAATGTAAAAGTGTCTTTTTATAAGAGTAAACTTATTAAATACGATCGTAAGAGCGGCTATGCATTTTATAAAGGGCATTACGAAAATACAAAGGTGGAAACAGTTTCTAGATGGGGTAAAGTGAAATCGGGAATTTGGATAGGTTATAGAAATGGTAAATACTATAATTCGTATGATGGAGGTGAAAAAACTAGATATCAGAGCGATGAAAAACCAGGCGGTAAAGGCTTTGAATATCGTACACTTTGGGATAGAATTAAAAGTTGTTTTTAAAAATAAAATTTAATAGAAATGAATTTCAATTTGGAGAAAAATGGCGCATATAAGTATATTGCTTTTATCGTCGTGTCGTTTGCGTTGGGATTCTACACAAATGTGGTTATAGGTAATTTTTTGGATGACCATCCTAAGGTCATTCCATGTGACATTGTTAACTCGCAACGTATAAAAAAATATCGAAATATGTACTTATGTACAGGGGACAAACGTTTGTATAAGGAAATTTGGTTTTCTTATAATGACTTTTGGGGATACTCAAAGAATGAGCAATGTATATATGAATTTATTGCGGGAAACAAGTTTAAATATCCTGCAGGTTATGAGTTTTTAGCATATTTGTATCGTTTTTCTCATGAGGGAAAAACTCTTGATGCTAAAGAATTTGTGGATTCTCTACGTATAGATATAACAAAACGTGGTGCTATGGGAATAGATCCGTATCTTCGTTATACGTTAAGAGAAATGAAATATGATGAGCATTTGGATATGAATGACCCTGTTATCGACAGTCTCATTAATTCTGTTCATAAATGATAGACGATAATTAGCTAACTACTTAATTTGATGATAGATGAAAAAAATAATGTTTCTTTGCATCTTCTGCTTTTTGGCAGGGTTGTTTTATGATATAGACAATTTGAAGCCAAGGGAATTTGGTCTTGACTACTTAGATGCTTTCATGTATATAGACAAGAAAAAGGTAGTTGAACGTGTTGATACGGCGGCTTATCGAAGAATTGTGGAAGCAACGAAGGATTCGGCTTGGTTGTCTCCAGAGAATTCTTTCTATTATTCTCTTCTGATGTCTGCTCAGTATAATTATCCTCCTGCCTATTATGATGTCTATCACACATTGACAACATTTATGAATGGAATCGATACGCTGGATGTGGAGTCAAAGAAATTTGCCTTGGCTTTCTTGCGCCGAGGGGCTAAACTGCATGAGCCTCGTTGCATAAGAACCTTGAAGCAGCTGGAGGATTCTGTAGGTAACAATTCGAAAATTTTAAAGTCAAAGAAATAGTTCTATGAATAAGAAAATAATAATTTCATCATCAGTCTTAATAGTCAGCTTGATTATCTTCTTTATGGAGAGGGCTGATTTAAAGGAAGCAGGTATATCTATCTATCTGTTTGGCATTTTTGAAGTGTTTTATCTCATTTTTATGATATGCTTTTCACTTAGAAAAAAGCAATGGCGTATGCTCGTGTTGAGTTTGCTATATATGTCATTGACATTGGTGATGATAACTTGGCGTGAACCTTTTTTGATGTTTTTGACTCATCAGAGTAGTTCTGTAGAAGAGTCAAAACGTCTTAATGCCTACGTATGCTCATATAGGTTGTCTAAAAAAAAGTTGTCATTAAACAAAGATTCTGTTATAATAGATAATGTATTTCTTGAGAGAGAGCATTCTTGGAATAGTTACAACCAAAATTATATGGTGTATGAACCGACTTTTGATTGTAGGGTTGTTTATATTAATGATGGGGGAAATAATGTCTTTCAAGAGGAAAAACTATATAAAAATGGTTATGTTTCTAATTTTAATAGTAGGACAGTTTCTGCTAAGGACACATTATTGCTTATTATAGGTAAGGTAGATGACGAAAGTCGGAAAGTAATCATGGCTGACACGGTTTATTGCTTTCCTTATGTAAAAAAATAAAATGGTTTTAGTTATGGAGAAGAATAAGATGAAACTATTATTTCTCATATTGTTTGGAATTGTTGGTTTGTGCGTAGATGCACAAGCTATTTCTGTTGTTTTAGACTGGGTAGATACTCAGGTTGAAACTCATTGTGATCTGATGATTTTGTCAGGATCTTATCTATTTTAGACTTGAATTATGAAAAGTAATTATTTGAAAGAAATTGGAATGATAAACTGATAATAGTATGAATATAAAACGAGTAATAATAATAACATTGGGTGCTTTTGTGGGTGGAATCTTATTCACTAGATTGATTCAGTCTTTCGAAAGTAAGTTGGATGGTCTGCAAAAGCAGCCACCTTACACATATTATGGACTTGATAACTATGATAGTCAAGATTTTGTTAATGGTGTCTCTATGTTTTATGATTATGATCCAACCTCTATTGCGACTAAGAACAAAGGGGACATTTTAGATAAAAATGTAGGACTAATTAAGTCTCCAAAGATTGCAGATAAAGTTGGATTGGCAATCTTGTCTTCTAAATATGGAGCAGATTCAATTACTGTGCAAAAACCATTTTCCACATACTTGTTGGATGGTAAGGTTTGGAAAATTATAGGCAAGCAGAGAGGTGTAAAAGACTTGCGGAGTGCTATCTATATCCAAAAGGTAGATGGCAAAATTTTGAGAATAAAGAAAAACGAAGCCGAAGGTAATGTGCAAAATATAAAGCACTTTCATCATAGTAAGGATGGATTCTTGATGGAAGACAGCACCGTCATCATGTTTGGAGAAGACTTGGTCTCAACTCCTGCGGTAGCTTATGAAATAGCCAATGTCCTTTTAAGAAGTTCTTTTGATAGTGATTTATTTAAGAATACTATTTGGGGTATCTCCCAAAACAAAGAAGCGTGGGAAGTGACGAATAGTCCTGATCAATCGGATGGTAGTATTGTATTCGGAGGTATAATACAGATATTTATCAATAAAAAGAATGGTATGGTATATGATATAAACGCACTCAAGTGATGATACGACCATATGCCTAAAAGAGTATGCACTCGTCTCTTATGGTGTGAAAACCTAGGAATAGACGATACTCAAACAAATGCCACGCAATCACACGACATTTGTTGTGCAATTGCGTGGCATTTGTCAAACGATTGCACGACATATGTCACGCAATCGCCAAGATGCAGTTCTTTCAGCCTAAAGACCGTGGTTTAGCATCGAAAGCCTCCACGTTTATAAGTCTTATTCCTCTATGTCGTCATCCTCTTCATCGATAACCTCTTCCTTCTTTCCGAAGTTAGGATCTATCTTGAGGAAGGCGGTGACGAGGAAGGTGATGGCGCAACATGCCATGACTACGATGAAGAAGTGGCGATACCCCAACATATCCTTCATATAGCCGGAAATCATGCCTGGTAACATCAAACCGAGATAGGAGATACCGGTGCAGATGGAGTAGTGGGAGGTCTTGAACTTGCCTTGGCTGTAGTATAACATATATAAGGTAAGCACGGTAAAGCCCAAACCATAGCCAAACTGCTCGATGAAGAGACAGGTGCTCACCATCACAATGTCAGAGTTGAGCGAGTAACTTAGGTAGATATACACCACGTCTGGCAAGGTGATGGCGCAAACCAATGGCCACAACCACTTCTTCATGCCATCTCGACTCACCAAGATGCCACCGATGATGCCACCCAGCAAGAGACCAATCAGTCCCACGGTACCATTGGCAAGTCCATATTCCTGTGGCGACAAGCCCAGTCCGCCCTGCGAGTTAGGACGCAGGATGAACGTCTTGGTCATCGTGTTGAGCAATGCCTCTGGGAAACGATAGAACAAGAGGAAGAGCATCACGAAGACCGTTTCCTTCACACCAAACTTGACGAAGAAGGTGCGGAACATGTTCTTCAACTCATGTGCCACTTCGCCAATCGTTCTGTCGGTCTGCACGTCTTCCTTTGGAGTCGGCATGAAGCGGCTGTGGTAGAGCCACAAGCCGATCAAAGCCCATGAGAAGCGAATCTGGTTGCGGAACATCACCTGTAAGACTCCTGCCAGCATTACCAAGAAACCATTCACGAAGATGATGGCGAGGCGATAGAAGGTGTTGCGCAAACCAACAAACTTGGTCTGGTTGTGCTCGTCTAGCTCTATCATGTAGAAGCCATCGGCGGAAATGTCGTGGGTGGCACTGCAGAAGGCGATGAGGAAGAAGAAGCACATCGTGGCTTGAAACCAAAAGGCGGTAGGGAGCGAAAAAGCGATGCCTGCCAAGGAGGCTCCGATGAGCGCTTGCATCGTGAGCACCCACCAACGCTTGGTCTTCAAGAGGTCGATGAAAGGACTCCACAAGGGTTTGATGACCCAAGGTAGGGCAAGCCATCCTGTGAAGAGACCTACCTCGGCATCGGTGAGTCCCATCTGCATGTACATGACCACCGAAAGGGCTGTCACGATGACATTAGGCAGTCCTTCCGCAAAATATAGGGTAGGAATCCAAGCCCATGGATTCCTTTTGTTTCTCGTTGTTCCCATCAATAATTATTAATTCTTAATTGTTAATTATTAATTACTTATAGAGTTGTTTGATTTCTGCTCCCTGGTAGTAGTGGAGGAGGATGTCGTTGTAGGCATACCCTTGCTCACCCATCACGGCAGCACCGATCTGGCAGAGACCTACACCATGTCCCCAACCGGCTCCGATGATTTCGAATCGTTGTGGCACGCCTTGCTCATCCTTGTCATATTTATCTACCACGAAGGCTGAACTGTAAAGATGGGTGTCGCTCAGGGCACGGCGAATCTCCAGTTCCTTTCCAATCGTAAAAGTCTTCTCAGTGCCGATGATTTGGAGCTTGCTGATACGACCACTCTTGCCACGTTCCACTGCTTTCATGTCGAGGATGGCTCCGAAGTTCATCTTCAGTTTCTCCTCGAATAGCTGTTGGAGTTTCTCCTGGCTGTAGGTTACCTTCCAGCGATAGAAGTCGGCAGTCTCCTGGTCGTAGTCGTTGAGTACCTGGGAGAGAATCTTCTTGTCGGTCGTATTGCAGAAGGCAGGAGGATTGGAACGAATCCATCGCTCGGCTGTAGCCTCGTCTTGGAGTGAAGAGTATTCTTCGTTCTTCACTCCCAAAACTAAGTCTCTCACGGCAGTGAGGTAACTCTTTGGGGTGTCTTCCCAACAATATTGGAACTCCTCGGTTTCACCTCCGCAGCACTTGGAGAAGCGGGCGTCACAGATGTCTTCGCCATCGAGCAAGACTTGTCCGAGCGTCTGGCGAATCGCCTCTGCCACGTGAGGAGAGGTCTCCTTGGTGATGCCTTGGTATCGCTGGCAGTGGTCGTCGGCACATACATCGAAGATGGTATGGTCCTCACGGTCGTACCAACGAATCAGCATGTCGTCTTTCTTGACAAACGAGAAGAAGTTGTTGCCGCTGGCAGCTACCTCACGACGTTTCTTCATCTGTGCCAATAGCCAAGAACGGGAAATGACGGCGTGTGCCTTCAGTAACTCTAGGCTAGAGGTGGCACTCATCTCGCTGGAGATAACACTCTCCAAGTATTTCTCCACTGGCAACTCGTTGATGGCGCATATCTTGTCAGCCTCGACCACGAAACGGAGTGTGCCGAGGAAGGTCTGTGTCTCCTTGCGCTCCCAATGGAAGTTGACACCGATGGTGACATCACTCAGTGAGAATGAGGCATCGGCACTCTGTGGATGGAAAGTCAACTTGCTGTACTGATTGCCATTCCAAAGCACGCCACCCTCGGAGAACTCCACGACTTGCTCACCCATCACGGTCTCGCCCTTGGCAAGATAAGGCTTGTTGAGCGAGAAGTGAATCTTCTGACCGCTGACAATGCCCACGGTGACGTTCGGTTGCTTACCATTATTATATAAGGTGGCAGTCTCAGCCCCAGTCTCAGCCTCCTTGGAGGTCTTGAGCTTGGTCACGATACTGTTCATCTTCTCTGTCGAGATGCCGCACTCCTGCAAGATGGTGGTGGCACTTTCCTCGGTCAACTTATGGAAGTCTTCCTCACGAGGGGTGATGATGAGTCCCGACATATCCAAGGCTCCTGGGGAAACCATCACTTGGGCATCGCCCTCAGCGAAGTAAGCTTCCGGACGATGCTTCTCTCTAGGGATGACCACGCTGATATACTCGTCTTCCTTGCGCCAAGCGATGATGTTTATCATCGGCTCCGTCTCGTCGCCACGCATCGGCATCGACTTATAGAGGCGGTGGAAGAGAGTCTCGTCGCTCTCCTCACTCTTGGAGATGATGACGAAAGCCGGTACGATGAAATCTCTCACCACGGCAATCTTTTCCTCATCGTTGAGGCTGATGATGTCGGTGAGGTTACGAGAGAGGCGTTGCCAGTTGGCTTGCAAAGGCAGAATGCCACTTGTACCAGCCTGGAAGTGAAGATGGTCGGGAGCAGAGGCTCCGCATTTCGGACCATTGTAGAATACCATCAATTCACTGTGCAAGGATAGGAAGCGATGCATCTCGCCATAGTTTTTGTAGATGGCTTGTGGCTGATGCTTGCGAGCTGGAATGGTGAAGTGGACAGGCAGAATAGGGAATGGGTTGACCAAGAGGTGGAAACGCTCGTCTATCTGCTGTGACATCTGCTCCTTCGGACGATTCTTGTCGCAGAGGAAGCAAGGGCGTTCGCCCAAGGTCTTCTTGTCTATCTTGGCTCCGGTGCTCACGATGCGAGCCGGATTGAATTGGAGGCGCACTTCTTCGGATAGCTTCTTAGTCTCCACATGCTTGAGGTCACGGAAACGATGGCGGGCGTCATCCCACTTCTCCAACTGGCGGTTGAAGAATCTAGAGATGCTGCTGTCTTCCATGATGTCTGCCTTGCCCTGGAGCATCTGTCGGCGTGCCTTCAGCTCCATGGTGCGCAAGCGGTCTTTGTAGAGATTGTTGGCGTTTACTCGGTCGATGCTCAAGGCGGCGTCGCTGTTGCCACCCCAGCGACGGCAAAGGTATAACTCATCGTAGATTCTGCCGATACGATAGCGGCGAGAGAAAGCTAAGCCCAGTGCATAATCCTCGCCATACGAGGTGTTAGGGAACTGAATCTGTCTCACCAATGGCGTGAAGAAAGCACGTGGTGCTCCCAATCCATTGATGCGCAAGGCGTTGTTGCATCCATTGTCTTCCGTCCATTCCTTGTGGTCGATGAGTCCAGGAGGTAAGGTGTTGAGGTCGAAGTCGCACATGCGGTAGGAGCCAATCATCATCGCCGCCTTCTGTTTGTAGAAAGCATCTACTATCTTTTGGAGCGTCTTTGGCGAAGAATAGAGGTCATCGCTATCCAACTGTACGGCAAACTTGCCGCAATGGTCGCTGTTGATGGCTACATTCCAGCAACCACCGATGCCGAGGTCTCTGCGCTCTGGCACGATTTGGATGAGGCGACCAGCCTGTTTGTCGTTCTTCTCTTCCATCTCGTGAGCGATGCGACTGAGTATCTCGCCCGTCTTGTCGGTGGAGTGGTTGTTGACCACGATGACGTTAAACTTGAAGTTGGCTTTCTGGCTGAGGGCACTCTTCACGGCATCGGCGATGGTCTTCTCTCGATTGAAGACTGGGATGACCACGGAAGCCTCGTACTCAAAGTCTTGCTCGTTGAAGTCGGGCAAGCGATAATAACTAGTATCTATCAGTGCTCCCACTTTTTCCAAATGCTGGGTACAAGCACGCTCCATCTCTATCTGAACCTCACGGTTGCGAGGGTTCACGTAGTCGAACTGCTTCTCGCCACTCTTTCTCGTGTCGAGTTCATTCTCTGTATAAAGATATTCGTTGAGGTGGAAGATTTCACCCACACGGCTCAAGTAGAGGCGAAGGTCGTAGAGACCCGCATAGAGATAATCTACTCGATCGGTCTGGGCGGCATAGTCACGAAGGCATTGTGACTTGATGAGCCAGAGACTTCCGAAGTCGAAGTCGTCGCGGAGCGAACCTTCCTGGTAGTCGATGACGGGATGCTTTTCGAGTTTACCCACGGCAGAAGTGCCGTATTGCGAAAGGCTCTCGTCCTTGACCATCGAATAATGGTCGCTGTAAATCATTACGGCTCCCGTGTCGTCGGCGGTGCGGAGAAAGCGTTCCAAGGCATAGAGTCCCCACTTGATAGGGGTGGTCTTGGTGCAGATGATGACGTAATCGGCATCTGTGTTCTCGGCGATGCTCGTGATGGTGTTGGAACTCTCTAGTCGGTCGATGACCACGAAGGTGCATCCGTCGGGTACTTGGTGCTGGGCGGCAAAGTCGCTACTTACCAAGAGATTGATATGTTGAACAGTCTTGTTGTCGTGAAGTTCTGTCAAGGCTTCTTGTGCCACCATAAGGTCTTCACAAGGCAAGAAAAGGTCTATTTTTTCTCTCATTTTAGCTCTGAATATTAAACATTTTAGCTTATTATATTAAAATATGTGGCAAAGATAACACTTTTTCGCCAAAAAAGCGTATCTTTGCAGTATGAATAACGAAAAAAAATATCTTTTGGGTCTTACCCTTGCTGAATTGAAGCAGGTGGCGAAGGACTTGGGAATGCCTGCTTTCACCGGTGGGCAGATTGCCAAGTGGCTCTATGTGCAGCATGTGAAGAGCATCGATGAGATGACCAATCTCTCGAAAGCCAACCGTGCCAAACTGGCTGCCGAATACGAAATAGGATGCGCAGGATATACCGATGCACAGCACTCTGTGGATGGTACCATCAAGTACCTCTTCCCAACTCGAAGCGGCAAGTTTGTGGAGACCGTCTATATTCCTGATAAGGACCGTGCCACCCTCTGCGTTTCCTCGCAGGTGGGATGCAAGATGAACTGTCTCTTCTGTCAGACGGGCAAGCAAGGATTTGAGGGGAGTTTGCCTGCGGGCGACATCCTCAACCAGATATACTCTCTGCCTGAGGTGGAGAACTTGACCAACATCGTGTTCATGGGACAGGGCGAGCCGATGGACAACCTCGACAATGTGCTTCGTGCCACGGAGATATTGACTGCCAATTATGGTTGGGCATGGAGTCCGAAGCGTATCACGGTCAGCTCGGTGGGCATCAAGAACAAGTTGAAACGATTCCTGGAGGAGAGTGAGTGCCATGTAGCCATCAGTCTCCATGACCCGATACCATCCGAGAGAGCGGAGTTGATGCCAGCCGAGAAGGGAATGGGCATCGAGCAGGTAGTGGAGTTGTTGCGCAACTATGACTTCTCTCACCAGCGTCGTCTCTCTTTCGAGTATATCGTCTTCAAGGGTGTGAACGACAGTATGCAGCATGCCAAGGCGATCATCAAGCTCTTGAAGGGGCTCGACTGCCGTATCAACCTCATCCGTTTCCACCAGATTCCAGACATCCCACTGCATGGGGTGGATGATGAGAAGATGGAGCAGTTCCGTGACTTCCTGACCTCTCATGGAGTTTTCACTACGATTCGTGCCAGCCGTGGACAAGACATCTATGCCGCTTGCGGATTGCTGAGTACCTCGAAGAAGATTGGGGAAATCAGACATATCGAAGAATCGTAAAAGTATGAACGATGAATAGTTATATGGAAGTGTATCTTTTTACAATGGTACTGTGTTTTGCCATTGTTTTCGGCTTTTGGCTCTGGCTTTACACAAAACCAGGAAAGAAGTGGTTGGAAAATATGTAATAACGATGACTAGAAGATTGCTTTTGGCTTTCAGCCTCCTTGTTACGGCTTGCCTTTTCTTCGCTAGTTGCTCACTGGGCGGCAAGCGAGGGAATAAGAAGAAACTGCCTGCTAGCATAGGACAGCCTTATGAGGTGTTGTTGGAGGGAGATACGTTGGATATCGTGAAGACGATGCTGACGGAAGACGTGGACATCCTGCCGCAACCTGAGCCGATGTGCAATGTTATCTCGGTGAAGCGAGGCAAGGTGAGTGGGAGCTATCTGTTGATGAGAACCCGAGTAGTGCTCTATATCGGTACAGAGAGAGCCTCCACCGATAAGGAGAAAGAAAACTCAGATGAGAGAAAGACTTTCTCCATCAAGGTAAGCCATGATGAGAATGCCACACCGCAAAACATCATCCGCATCCACGCAGCCTCCGTGCAGGAGCTAAGAGACAGCCTTCAGTCAAGGGCAAGACTGCTCCAAGGCGCCATCTACGATGTGGAGCAGAAGCACCTGTCTGCTGCGATCCAGCAAAACCCAGAGGAGCAGAAGCTGGTGAAGCGACTCTTCGGCATCGACATCAAGATACCTGCCCAGCTAGATGCCAGCAAGGAGGCGAAGGACTTCCTCTGGCTATCCAACAATGCAGCCCGAGGAATGCAGAACCTCATCTTCCTGAGGGTAAATGCCCGATATGAGAAGAAAGCTATCGACAGCTTGCTGCGCAAAAATATGGTGGGGGAAATGGACGACATGTATATGCAGCTTAGCTACCCCAAGATGCTATACAACAACCTGACCCAGGGACTCTGGGAGATGAAGGGAGATGCCATGGGCGGACCCTACAGGATGGGGCGAGTGCCACTAGACGAGGACGTGATCTATATCATCGCCTTCGTATATGCCCCGGAAATGAAAAAGAGAAATCTCATGAAGCAGCTTGAAGCGGTGATGACAACTGCCAAGAGAGCCGCTGGCAACTAACATAGCGGGTCATTCTTTTTACCAATAAAGGAAGCCCGCACATTTAAATGATTTGCAAACAAAACTTTATTAAAAAACAAACAATGGACAATCAGAACGTAAGGGTGGCAATCACCCATGGCGATACCAATGGTATCGGATATGAACTCATCTTTAAGGCATTTGCAGAGCCAGAAATGTTGGAACTCTGTACACCTATTATATATGGTTCCCCTAAGGTGGCAGCTTACTATCGTAAGGCGATGAATCTGCCAGGACAGTTCTCTATCATCCAGAAAGCAGAGGATGCACAGGATGGAAGGATCAATCTCCTCGCTGCCGTAGAGGAAGAGGTGAAGGTAGATATGGGTATGCCTACACCAGAGTCTGGACAAGCAGCCGTAAAAGCTCTCGACCGTGCAATGACCGATTATCGCAATGGATTGTATGATGTCTTGGTGACCGCGCCTATCAACAATGGTAACGCTCAGATAGAAAACTATCCTTTCCAAGGTCATAAGAAATATATTGAGACTTGCCTCGGTGAGGGCAAGAAAGGCTTGTCTATCTTGGTGGGTGGTAACTTGCGTATCGCTTCCGTTACGGAGAAGACTCCGTTGAAGGAGGTTGCCGCTGGCATCACTACAGATGCTATCGTAGAGAAGGTGACGCTGATGCAGCAAACCTTGAAGCGTGACTTTATGATTACCAATCCTCGTATCGCAGTACTTTCGCTCAATCCAAAGAGCAATGAGGATACCAGTTGTGGAATTGAGGAGCGTGAAGTCATCATCCCAGCCATCGATGCCTTGGCAGAAAAAGGTGTGCAGGCTTTCGGTCCATACGCATCAGATGAGTTCTTCGGACAAGGTTACTTTGCCGACTTTGATGGTGTCATGGCGATGTATCATGACCAAGCTACCACACCGTTCCATTCTCTCTATACCGAGGATGGTGTGATCTATACGGCAGGTCTCCCAATCATCCGTACCACAGCCGATGTGACACCAAGCTTTAGTATCGCAGGAACGGGTCATGCCGATGAGACATCTTTCCGTCATGCCATCTATCTCGCTATCGATGCATTCCGTCATCGCAACGACTATGATGAGGCTTCATCGAATCCACTTCCTAAGCTTTATCATGAGAAACGTGATGAGAGTGAGAAAGTGCGCTTTTCTATCCCAAAGAAGCATTCAAATGCGCCTTTCAACCCAAATGCAGAGGTGAAAAGTTAAAAAAGTGACTATTTTATGCCATTTTTGCAGTTTATTCGAAAAAAATGCGTAATTTTGTCAGCTAAATGGACGTAAGTGAACTACAGAAGATAAAGCAAAGGTACAACATCGTTGGAAATAGCGATGGTTTGAACCATGCACTCGATGTCGCCTTGCAGGTGGCACCGACCGATCTTTCTGTGCTGATCATCGGTGAATCGGGTGTCGGAAAAGAGATCATTCCACGTGTCATCCATGACAATTCTCCTCGCCGTCGAGAGAAATATTTCGCCATCAACTGCGGTAGTATTCCTGAGGGTACTATAGACAGTGAACTTTTTGGTCATGAGAAGGGTTCCTTCACAGGTGCCATCGGCGAGAGTGAGGGTTATTTTGGTATCGCCAACAAGGGTACCATCTTCTTGGATGAAGTGGGTGAGTTGCCTATTCAGACTCAGGCTCGACTGCTTCGTGTGTTGGAGACAGGCGAATATATCAGGGTAGGCGGACAGGAAGTGAGAAAGACAGATGTGAGAATCGTTGCTGCCACTAACGTCAATATGCGCAAGGCAGTAAGCGAGGGACGTTTCCGTGAGGACTTATATTATCGTCTGAACACCATTCCTATCCAGATGCCACCTTTGAGAGAGCGAGGCAATGACATACTTTTGTTGTTCCGTCTCTTCGCCATGCAGATGGCAGAGAAGTATCGCTTGCCAAAGATTTCTCTGAGTGATGACGCCAAGGTTATCATGCTGAAATATAAGTGGCCGGGAAATGTGAGACAACTCAAGAATATCACCGAACAGATGTCTGTACTCAGTGAACAAAGAGAAATCTCTGCCGATGTGCTGCTTAAGTATATACCGCAAGATGAGGAATCTACCCAATTGGCGACGATTCCTAGTCAGTCGGGCGGCAATCATAGTTATGAGAGCGAGAGGGAGTTGCTCTACAAAATACTCTATGAGTTGAGAGGCAACGTGAGTGACCTGAGAAGGGATGTGACTTCCTTGAGGAAGCAACTCGATGAGGCACGACAGTTGAGTGGTGCAAGTGGTTTCTCCGCTCCGCAATCCATCTCATCCATTGAGCCGAATTATCCTACCACTATGCGCCCTGCCCAGGTGATTCATCCGCATGAGGCAGAGGATGCTGTGGCTGAGGAAATCAATGAGCCGGAGACACTCAACTTGAACGACATCGGACGACAGATGATAGAGAAAGCCTTGGAGCGTAACAATGGTAATCGCAAGAAGGCGGCACAAGAGTTGGGCATTTCCGACAGAACGCTCTATCGCCGTATCAAGCAATATGGACTCGGCAACAATGATGAGGATTCGGAAGAAGATAACGAGAAAAAGTAAGAATGAAGATATGAAGCGTTTTCGCAAACATATATATATAATAGGTGTCATCTTGATGATGGGCATTTTGGCGGCTTGCTCCGTGAGCTATAAGTTCAACGGTGCAAGTATCGACTATACGAAGACCAAGACTATTCAGATAGCCGAGTTCCCTATCAGAAGCTCGTATGTTTGGGGACCGATGGGTCCGATGTTCAACAATGCCTTGAAGGATGAGTTTGCCAACCATACTCGTTTGCAACAGGTGAAACGCAACGGCGACCTAAAGATTGAGGGTGAGATAACCCAGTACAGCCAGCGCAACAAGAGTGTGTCGAGTGAGGGATATTCAGCGCAGACAGAGCTCTCCATCACGGTCAATGTGAGATTCACCAACAATGTAAACCATACCGAGGACTTTGAACGCCAATTTACTTCCTCCAAGAGTTACGAGACCACTCAGAGCTTAGCCTCTGTGCAAGAAGAACTCGTCAACCAGATGGTAAAAGACTTGGTGGAGCAGATATTCAACACCACAGTTGCCAACTGGTAATGGGGTAGATAATAAATGATAAATAATAAATATTCGTTTGTGGAACTATTAAGATTGATACAACATCCAGAGGAGATGAATAAAGAAACCCTTTATGACCTCCGAGAGCTGCTAGCACTCTATCCGTACTATCAGACGGCTCGCCTATTGATGTTGCAGAATCTATACTTGCTCCACGATGCCAGCTTTGATGAGGAATTGCGTAGGGCAGCCATTTACATCACTGACAGGAAGGTTATCTTCCAAATGGTGGAGGCAGCTCATTACCAACTCAAAAAGATGGAGAAACCAGTCGAAAAGAAGGATGATAATGCCGATCGTACTTCCGACTTGATAGACAACTTCTTGGAATCAATTCCTGCTGATGAGGAAGAAGAGAAAAAGAAGAAAGAGAAGAGGAAGCCAACACCTGCAGATGCAGCTGTTGACTATGTGGCTTATCTCTTGGAGACGGAAGGCGAGGAAGAAGAAGAGAAACCTTCCCGTACTATCTCACTGATTGATGACTTCATGGAAGATGGAGGATTCAAGTTGCCGAAGATAGACTCTGCTGCCGATTACCAACCAGAGTTCAAGCCTCAGATAGAGGAAGAGAAGGATGATCAGACAGAGAATGGCGGCGTCTTTACGGAGACCTTGGCGAGAATCTACATCAAGCAAGGCAAATATGAGCGTGCGCTCGACATCATCAGTCGTCTTCATGCCAAGCATCCTGGCAAGAGTGCCTACTATGGCGACCAGATGCGCTTCTTGGAGAAACTGATCAGAAACAGCAAGAAATAGAGAAAAGTAATAATAAATAAAACTAGTTTTAAAAATGTACACATTATTTGTAGTATTAATCGTCTTGATAGCATTGTTGATGATTTTCATCGTGCTCATCCAGGAATCAAAGGGAGGTGGTCTTGCATCCAACTTCTCTTCATCTAACGCCATCATGGGTGTTCGTAAGACCACCGATGTTGTCGAGAAATTAACATGGGGCCTTGCTGCAGCAATGGTCATCATCAGTGTAGCTTGCGCTTACGTAGCTCCTACAGCAGTAGGCGAAAGCAGTGTTATGGAGAATTCTGCTACAACAGAGCAGACTGCTCTTCCTGCTATGCCAGGTGCTAGCAATGCAGCTGGTGCTCAGAAAGCTCCTGCAACTCAGGGCGCAGATGCTCAGAAGGCAGCTCCTGCTGCGCCAAAGGCACCAGCTTCTCCAGCTAAGTAATTGAAGAAACTACGAACCATTTTTATAAAAGGTTTGTACTTAGGTTATGGCTATTTCTCGCGAGAGAAGTAGCCATTTTTCTTGATTTTTGGATAAAATGCGCTTCTTTTTGAAAAAAATCGAAGAAAAATTTGGTGGAATCAAAAAATATTGCTACCTTTGCACTCGCTTAAAAGAAATAACGATTAAGCTAGCTAACATGGTGGACGTAGTTCAGTTGGTTAGAGCGTCAGATTGTGGTTCTGAATGTCGTGGGTTCGAGTCCCACCTTCCACCCATAAAAAATCCTGCAAGTTTTTTGACTAGCAGGATTTTTTAGTTTCTGTTATCTTTATCTTATTTCAGTCCGTCGGTATCACTGGTTGTTTTCAATCCATTGCTCTTGCTTCTTTCTTGAATGTTGACATTCTTGACGAGGGTGTTCTCTATGAGTTTGCTATCGAATGCCATCTTCTTGTCTGTGCAAGTGATGTTCTCGAAGGTGAAATCTCTTAGGCGATACTTATCGCTTGTGCCTACATCGAAGAAGTTGTCGCAATTCATGCTGATGTTCTTGATGGAGATGTTGTTGCACTGACTGAGTGGCATATCCTTGCGATCACCAGGCTTGAAGAACTGTGTCCAAGGACGGATGACGAGGAAACTGCCGGTGTTGCCTGTGATGTTATCAACAGTGACATACTCGTAATGCTGAGGGGTGTCAGGGCGCATCTTGAGCCAAAGTACTCGTTGAGCGTTGCCCACCTTGATATTTCTCAGTACGATGTTGCGGTCGTTCACGCTCTCGCTGCCAAGGGTGAGGCAACCATGAACTCTACCATAGTTGCAGTTTTGAATCAGTACATTATATACAGGACCATTCTCTGGGGCTTGGTCAGCCCAAGTGCCCTTGCCACCCTTGATGGCGATGGCATCATCATTGACGTGCATATTGCAACCATCTACCAACACATCATGGCATACATCAATATCGATGGCATCGCTGCTAGGGGCTTTTACTCCTTCTGTCGGTGCGAAGATGGTACAATCCAAGAAACGGACGTGGTCGCAGCGGTAGATATGATTGGTCCAGAATGGGCTGTTTTGGATATGAGCATCTTGGATTGTCACGTTGCTGGAATTGGAAATGTAGATGAGGCGAGGGCGCTGTGCATCCTTATTGGTGCATTGGCGATTCCAGGTGCGGCGAATCCAAAATTCTTCCCAATAGTGATAACCATTGCCATCGATGATACCAGGACCGGCAATCGTAAAGCCATCGCAATGGTCTGCATTGATGAAGGCAGAGAAGTATTTACATGTCTCGCCCTCGATACGAGTCTCGATGACAGGGAAGTGGGCGATACGGTCGCTCCCCTTTAGCTTGCCGCCTTCCTCCACGTAGAGGTGGGTCTTAGGACGGAAGAAGAGTGCACCGCTCTGGTAGGTTCCGGCAGGGATGACGATGACGCCACCACCGTTGTTGGCGGCTTGGTCGATGACGGCTTGGATAGCTTTTGTCTGAATGAGGTTGCTGTCGTTTTTCACGCCATAATCCGTGATGACATACTTCTTTCCGAGCGTGTCAACATTCACCTTTTGGGCGTTGCAGAACCAAGCATCCATCTTAGTGCCATCGGGCCAAAGTTCAGTTTGGGCCTTCTTGACTTTCTTTTGTTTCTTTGCGGCTTCAGAGCTTGCTGGCATCAGAGCCAGCAAGCATGCCATCAGAAAAATATATTTTCTCATGATTCGTTTTGTTTCTTGATGAAGGGATAATTACTTTCTAGTTCTTTTCTTTGCGGCGACCTTCTTTGCAGCAACTTTTGGGGTTGTAGCTGTGAGGGTCGCATTTTGAAGTTTATAATACTCAGCAGCTCCTAGCAAGAGACATCCTGTACCATAGTCCTCGAAGTCTGGGACGGAAGTGAAGGTGACAGGCTGACCAGCTGCAGGGTCTTTGCCTGTACCTTGGTTATAACCGATAAAGCCATCCTCATGGACGGAGGCTGCCAAGGCTTTCCAGGCTTTGTTCATCGCTTTTTGATACTTTGCTTGTGGCAGGATGCCTTGGCGTACGCCCCATGCCATGCCATAGAGGAAGAGACCGGTACCTGTCATCTCAGGACCACCGTAGTTGGCTGGGCAGAGAAGACTGACGTTCCAATATCCATCTTCACGTTGACATTTCAAGAAGGCTTGACTCATAGCGATGAAGTCTTTCTTGAGGAAAGCATAGTACTTGTCGTTTTTAGGCAGGGTTTCCATGACACGTACCAAGGCGGCATATACCCAACCGTTTCCACGGCTCCAGTAGCAGTTGCTGCCATCTTTCTCCTTGTAAGGTGGTACGTAGTCCTTGTCACGCCACCACAGACCTTCTTCTTTATTGAAAAGACCGCCTGCAAGTGTGTCACGGCTCCACTTATAGGAGTTCATGGCATAGTCGAGATACTTGCGTTCGCCTGTGAGTTTGGCGTATTTGGCATAGACAGGCATTGCCATTTGGATGGCATCGATCCATGTCCAGTAAGACACTCTATTGGTGCTCATCTGATGGTCAAGATTGGCTTTTACTTGGCTCAAGTCCTTCTTGCCACCTGTTTGTACATAACGGTCGATGTAGGTTTGCTGACAGCATTGGTTGTCGGCATCGGTATCGTTCACACTGTGGCGAGCTGTCCATTTGTGATAGTCAGCCCATCGGTCGGTGTAGTCGAGGTAACGTTGTTGTGGGTCAATCTCATAGAGTGCCATCAAGCCCTCGTAATATACGGCACGAGTCCAGAGGTTGCTGGTACGTACTTTCTTCACATAGGTGTCGATGGTCGGATCGCTGTACTTCGTCATAAAGTAGTTGTTGGTGCGATGTGCCACCTCCAAGATTTCGTTTTGCAATGCGTTTTGGGCAGACAGGCTAGTCAAGCCGCAAACCGCGCATAAGGCTGAAAGAATTAGCTTCTTCATGTTGCTTTTTGGTATGTTATGGTTATACATTGTTTGATGATTGTCTATTGGAATCAGAGAACGATTGTTCGTTCGATTCTGATGATGCTCGTCGATAGGGGAGAATCATGGGCGAACCAACTTGACGTGACTGTTGAGACCGCTAGGCACAGGTTCCCAGTTCTCGTAGGTGGTTTTCTTGTAGTTGATGTCAACCACGTTGATTTCTTTCATCTTGCGCCATTTCACTCCCTGTCTATCCAGTTTGGCGATACGATTGGCAGGTAGGTTGGTCACCTCGATGCGGAGGGTATTCTTGCCTTTCACGAGTGCGTCCTTGCAGTCGAGAATATAAGGTACAGCCCATGCGCAGCCGATGTATTTGCCGTTGATATAGACTCTGGCGCTCTCACGAACATCTCCCAAGTCGATGCTCCAAGGAGCCTTAGCTTCCTCTTTCGATAGTTTGAAGGTGGTCTCGTAAACGCCCGTTCCCATTGTCACCTTGGTCTTGTCGTTGAGTCCTTCCCAAGTCTTCAGACCTTGCAATTGGAATTTCTGTTCCACCTGCGGTTGTTCCTCGGTGAAGGAGAGAGCCCACTTATTGGTAGTGAGGTCGATTTCTTGTTTCCCTTCCATTGTGGAGCCTTGGTTCTTGTTGTAAGACTGAGTCTCCTTGATATGGGAGAGGATGTCGCTGCTGATGCTCCAACTGTCGATAGGTTTGTTGGAGGTGATAAGGATGCGACTCTCGCCACTCTTCAATAGCACTCGAACTCCCTTGCTGTCGATATGGGCAGCTTGATATTCGTCAGTCATAGGATTGTACCAGATGCCTTGTTTCTCACCTGTTGCAAGGTTTACGCTAGAGTCGATGTCTTGTGGTGAGAGGTTGGCGATGAAGTAGTGGTGTCCTATCGGATTGCTGCGTCTGATCATCTTCAATCCCAACTGCTTCTTCATCAGTTCGGGTTGTGCCGCTTCAGCCATCGCCTTCGTGTTGTCGCCCTTGATAATCTTGGCACCTTGCGCCTTCAGGTCAGAGAGGTGCTCGATGACATCCTTTGGCATGATGTTGTTGCCTGGGATGATGATACCCTTGTAGCGAGTACCGGCGGCAGTCTCGATCATACCATTCTTGAAACGGCATGTGCGAAGGTATTTGTCGCTGATGTAATCACAATCGAATCCTGCCTTGTCGATGTCGAGGATGACCTTGATGAACTCAGGTGCCTTCTTCGCCATACTGTGGATGTCGAACTGCATCAACCAGTTCTTGGTGTCGTTGCGCCACATGTCTCTCACAGGCAGATATACCAAGAAGTCGTTGTCGGGCTGTCCCCATTGCAGGTAGGTTTGGCTGCGAGTGATGTACTTCATCAGTTCAGGTGCGTCACGCCAAATGCTGTTGGTAGGACTCATGTCGATAGAGGCATAGAACTTCCAACCTGGCCATGGATCGTTCTTCGGTGAGTAGGCGGTGCCATGGAAGAACATGTGGTTGACACCAGCGCAGAACATCAAGTCCATGTCTGGCTTCATCTGGCTCAGGGAGGTTCTGAAGTGCTCGGTGAGCCAAGTGAAGGTCTCGCTCGATGTATATTTCTTGCCAGTGATGTGTGCGGCAGAAGGAGCATATTTCAACATACTGAGGTCGCTGAAGTTAGGACGAGTCTTGCCAGGGTCTTTTCGCAACCCCTTAATGCCGAAGTCGGTGAGACCGAATCCCTCAATCTCAGGGATGTCAACGGCAGCATAGCAGTCGATGAGGTTGGCAGGAGAACCATGTGCTTGGTTGCGAGTGATGGCACCACGCTCATGCGCCCATTTCGTCCATTGTTCCGTGAAGTTGTGCAACAGCATATCGCCGAGAGTCTCACGGTAGTCGCTTACCACCTCTGCATCTCCAGCCAAGAACTCTGGGAATTTGTCTTGCAACTGATAGCCGTGCATCTTCTCAAACTCGGTTAGCAGGGTAGGAGTCCAGTTGGCACCATACACCTCATAACTGTCGTTGAAGAAAGTATGAGGATAGGGTGTCTTGGATGCCACGAAGGCACTGTCGATATGGGCGAGATAGTGAGCCACGGCAGTGGAGTCGAAATGGTCGATGACATATCCCTCTCCTCCAGGGGCGGCACGCTTCACTTTCTGTCGGGTACGACTTTCGTATAGGGCGATGACACGTTTCTTTCTCTTGTCACCCTCCACAGGATAAGCCTTGATCAGCTTCAGCTTGGCGAAGGCACGTTCCTTGGCAGGCACTTGGAAGTCGATGTCCATCAGTTTCTGCTTGACATCCACAATGGTATCCACGAATATAGCCTTGCAGGCAGCTTCGTTGATAGGCACCCACGGACCGCCGAATGGCCATCCCGTGCCCGTAGCCATGTCAGTCTCTATGCCTACTTGTTGGTTTTTCTTTTCCACAAATTGTAGCATATCCATCCATTTCGAGGAAAGATAAGGAATGTCATTCTTGTCATTGCCTTGCACGCCATAGAGAGGAGTGATTTCAACTGCACCGATTCCAGCCTTGGCATATTCGTCAAGATTCCACTTGAGGTTTTCCTTATCCACGGCAGAGCCCATCCACCACCATCTCACGCCCGGTTTAGCCTCTAGGGTGGGTGATGGGAGAACTTGTGCATATCCGTTTGCCACTGACAGTAAAGCCAAGGCAAAGGAAAATCCCAAAACTCGATTTTTCTGTAGTTTGTTCATTATCTTGATGGTTTTAAGTTGTCTTTATATTTTTAGTTGTCTCTATGATCAATATGTTGTCACTATATATATATAATGTATAGTAGGATAACCACTGCAAAGATAGCCAAAAAAGTCAGAACTGCTTCATGGATTAATGGCAAAAAATCCTAATCGTGCAAAAATGAAAGTTGATTTGCCAAAAAGTAAGGAAAGGCAAAGGATATAATGACTAATTTTGCAATCGAAAATAAAAACAAACTAAAAACATCAAGAAATCATGAGTAGCATATTGGAAGGTCGTCCTGCCTTGAAGAAGGAGGTCGATAAGATCGCTGAGGTAGCAGGTTATCTCTGGCAGAATGGATGGGCAGAGCGTAATGGTGGTAACATCACCGTCAACATCACCGATTTGGTGGATGATGAAATCAAGTCTTTGCCAGCTATCAGCGAGGTGAAGCAGATTGGTACAGCATTGCCAGCATTGAAAGGTTGCTATTTCTTCTGCAAGGGTACTGGCAAGAGAATGCGTGATTTGGCTCGTTGGCCTATGGACAATGGTTCCATCATACGCATCTTGGATGATTGCGCTAGCTATGTCATCATCGCCGACAATCCTGTGATGCCAACCTCCGAGCTTCCTAGTCACTTGAGTGTTCATGCTCGTCTCATCGAAAAGGGTTCCAACTATAAGGCAACTGTTCATACTCATCCTATCGAGTTGATTGCTATGAGCCACAACAAGAAGTTCATGGGCAAGGATGTGCTCAGCAATCTCCTTTGGAGTATGATTCCAGAGACCAAGGCTTTCTGTCCACTCGGTTTGGGTATCGTCCCTTATCAGTTGCCAGGCAGCTTGAAGTTGGCTGAGGAAACTTTGAAGGAATTGGAAGATTATGACGTGGTAATGTGGGAGAAGCACGGAGTCTTCGCCAAGGGCTTGGACGTGATGGATGCTTTCGACCAGATTGATGTTCTCTCCAAGAGTGCCAAGATCTATATTGACTCCAAGTGCATGGGTTTTGAGCCTGATGGTATGAGTCAAGAGGAAATGGCTGAGATGACAAAGGCATTTAATTTACCAAGATAAAGAAATAGGTTGCATACGTTTTAGATTCAGTAGAATTTTGTTATATTTAAGTTAAGTAGTTTAGTAGATTTAAGTAAAGAATTTAGGTTTAAGAGTAAAGAATAAGCCCCCGGACATTGTGAAATGCTCGGGGGCTTCCTTTATATGTATGTTTGCTGTTTATACCAAACATACGTTTCTTTCTAGTCCATGTGGAAGAGTTCTTCCAGTGGGATGGTGACAGGCGAGTTGTCTGGATTCACCTCCATGATGTCAGCCATCATGTCCCACCATTTCTGGGTGATTGGGTCCACATTGGTGGTGTCCTGGCTGTTGGTGTCGCTGTCACATTTCTGAACGGCGAAGAGGAGGTTGGTCTCCTTGTCCCAGAAAATGCTGTAGTCGCTCACTCCCTGTTCCTTGATCATTTGTTTCAACTCAGGCCAAATCGCAGCGTGGCGCTTGGCGTATTCTTTCTCGCATCCCTTCTTGAGATACATCTTAAATGCAAATCTTTTCATTGTCTTAGGTTGTTAAATCAACTGTGGTAGGAAACTTGAGATAATCAAGACGACGATGCCTACGATGAGTACTGCGATGGTTTTCGGTGAACATCCTTTCCATTCTTTCAGGATGATGCCCCAAACATTGGAGAATACCACGTTGAGTGCCATCAAGATGCAAAAGGAGAGCGTCAGGAGGGTAGGTGACTCCGTGAGGAATCCCTTGCCGAGTGACAAACCGAAGAACTGGCTGTACCACAAGGCTCCTGCCAAGGCGCAGAACACCAGGTTGTTGCCCCATACTTCCTTCTTCTGGTAGTCGCCCCAAGTGTGATTCTTGCTGTTCTGGTAGAAACAGTAGATGGCATTGGTGACGAAACCGCCCAATGTCACCAAGAAGGTGGCTGGTAAGGTTTTGTACATATCAGGTGTGAGCGAACCGAAGTTGATGTCAGCTCCGAAGGCAAGACCTACGTTGAAGCAACCGCTCATGAAACCAGCCAACAGTGCGATGGCGAGACCCTTAGGGAAGTTGAAGTCCTTGACTGCCGCCTTTTTCTCTTCTTCAGAGAGAGAAGCAGCCTTCATGCTGCCAGCCACACCGATGATGGCGATGCCCACCAAGGTAACGACCACGCCGAGGATAACGCTGAAAGTCAAAGCTGCCAAAGCGTTCATCTCAGGGAAGAAGATGTTGAGCAAGACAGGACCCATGATGGTGCCCAAGCCAGCGCAGGTTCCCAAGGCAATGCTCTGTCCGAGGGCTACACCGAGGTAGCGCATGGAGAGACCGAAGGTCAAACCGCCTACGCCCCAAAGCACACCGAAGAGCATGGTCATTGCCACATTGAATCCGTATCCATCAAATAGTTCGAAGAAACTGTGTCCTTCCGGTACTGCCAACAAGGCACCGAAGAATGGCAAGATGAGCCAAGCGAAGACACCTTGTATGATCCAGTAGGATTCCCAGCTCCAATCCTTGATCTTGTTGATGGGAACATAGCAGCTGGACTGGCAAAATGCTCCCACTGCTATGATGATTAATCCGATGATGATGTCCATAGGCTTAGTTTCTCTTTGAGAGGACCTCAGCCTCATATTTCTCTACGTCTGCGATATACTCCTCGCCTACAGGGATGTTGTTCTTCAGGTTGAAGTAGTCATAGACAGCGCCCATAGGCAATGTCTTAGCTTCCTCAAGAAGGGCGAGACGCTCGAAGAGCTTGCCTTCGTCCTCGTACTTGCGAAGAATATCGAGTGGCTCCAAGAATGCCTGCAACAATGACTTCTGGGCTGCACGTACACCTACGATGTAAGCACCGATACGGTTGATGGAAGCATCGAAGTAGTCGAGACCGATGTGAGCACGGTCGAGTGCATTGGCACGAACCAACTCAGAGAAGAGGTTGCGAGTATTGTCGTCGAAGAGTGTTACGTGGTCTGAATCCCAGTGCATAGGGCGAGATACGTGGAGCATCAACTCTGGTACGTAGAGCAAGAGTGCTGATACAGCGTCAGAAACGTTCTCTGTTGGCTCGTAGTGACCGGTATCGAGTGTGTAGATGACATTGTTCTTGGCACAATAGCCTGTATAGAAGTAGTTGGAACCTACTGTGTAAGCCTCCAAGCCGATACCGAAGAGCTTTGCCTCCAAGCAAGACTTCATGTTTGGCAATTCCTCTGCCAATATCTCGTCCAAGCTATCCTTCAAGATCTGACGATAGCGAGCCTTTTCTACAGTGATGTCCTTAGAACCATCATGTACCCAAATGTTCATGATACATGGGTCGTTCTGATACTTACCCATGGCATCTGCGATACGACGACAACGCTTGGTATGCTCAATCCAGAAATCACGGATTTCCTTGTCTGGGTTTGCCAATGTGAGGTTGCCACTCTTAGGGTGAGAGAAAGAGGTGGAGTTGAAGTCGAGCTTCAAGTCATGCTCCTTAGCCCACTGCATCCAACCTTGGAAGTGCTCTACGCCAACTTGGTCACGGTCAACAAACTTGCCGCCGAACTCACCGTAGGTCTCGTGGAGATTCAAACGATAGGTACCAGCCAAGAGAGACTTCACTTTCTCGATGTCTTGGCGCAACTCGTCGATGTTGCGTGCTTTGCCAGGATAGTTGCCTGTTGTCTGGATACCACCTGAGGCAGCTACGTTGCGCTCGAAGCCTACTACGTCGTCAGCCTGCCAGCAGTGCAAGGAGATAGGAGTCTTCTCCAAGGTCTCGATGGCCTTATCTGTGTCCACACCAAGAGCGGCATAGCGCTCCTTAGCAATCTCGTAATTCTTTGTGATTAAATCTGCGTTCATTGTTTTTAAGTTTTATGTTGTTATTGTTTATTTTGTGATTTCCAAGAAATGCTCGTAAGCCTTGTCCCACGCTTCCTTGTCTTGTGGCTCGAAACGCTTCAGCTCCAGTGAGTTAGCGATGATCTGTCGCATCTCCCAGATGTCCTTGACAGCGCCCGAAGCCTTGGCTTGCAGCATGATGTTGCCGATGGCGGTGCCTTCCTGAGGACCAGCCAGTACGGTGATACCGCAACTGTTGGCTGTGAATTGATTGAGGTAAGCATTGAGCGAACCGCCGCCGATGATATGCAGTACGTGGATGTCGAAGTTGGCAAACTCCTTGAGCCATGTGAAGATCTGGCGATAGCGAAGGGCTAGGCTCTCGAAGATGCAACGGCAAATCTCACCGTATGTCTTCGGTACATACTGACTTGTCTTCTCACAGTAGCCTTGGATGGCATCTACCATTGAGGAAGGATTGGCGAAGACGGCATCGTCTGGGTTGATGATGCTCTGGAAGGCTGGCTGCTTCATCGCCTCTGCTATCAGGGCGGAGTGGGAGAGTGCCTCCATGTCACTGTTGTTGGCTGCGGCGGCATCTTTCCATTCCTTGCGGCAACGCTCGTAAATCCACATACCACAGATGTTCTTGAGGAATCGGGTCGTACCGTCGATACCTCCCTCGTTGGTGAAGTTGAGGTCGAAACTTCTGTCGTTGATGATGGCTTCCTTCGTCTCGATGCCCATCAGGCTCCATGTGCCAGAGCTGAGGTAAGCGAACTCCTCGTTCTTGGCTGGTACGGCTGCTACGGCACTGGCGGTGTCGTGACCTGCTACGGCTATCACTGGGATGGCTGTCAGTCCTGTCATCTTCTGCACCTCTTTGGGCAGTGTGCCGATGATGGTGGCAGGGGAGGTCATCTCGCCAAACTGAGAGCGTTTCAGTCCTAGACTTTCCACGAGTTCTACGTCCAAGTCCTTGGTCATCGGGTTGAGTATCTGTGAGGTGGAGGCTACTGTGTATTCGCAGATAGCCTTGCCAGTGAGCATATAGCTCAAGGCATCAGGGATAAACAATACCTTGTCAGCGTTTTCCAAGGCTACGTTGCCAGCCTTGCGCATGGCGTAGATTTGGAAAAGTGAGTTGAAGTTCATGAATTGGATACCTGTCTTCTCATAGACTTTCTCCTTGCTCACCTTCTCGTCGAAGTATTTTTCCATCATGCCGAAGGTGTGAGGGTCGCGATATGCCATCGGGTTGCGAAGGATAGCTCCGTCCTTGCCCACATATACGAAGTCGCATCCCCAAGTGTCGATGCCGATACTTTGGATAGGGATGTTGCGCTGTGCAACGAGTTTCAAACCCTTGATGATTTCGTAGTAGAGAGCATAGATGTCCCAATAGAAGTGACCACCTGTCTCGATGAGGTTGTTGTCGAAACGTGTCAACTCCTCCAGGTCAAACTTTCCATCCGACAGACTGCCGATGATGGTTCGTCCACTCGTAGCTCCCAAGTCAACTGCGAAGAAATATTTTTTTTGTTCCATTATAATAATGTAGGTTTTAAGTTGTTACATTTTTCGCTTGCAAAATTAGGGCGAAATACTGATAGGCGACAAGAGATTTTGATTTTCGTGCATTAATATTTGTCAATTGTTTTTGAGTGGAAATGGAAGAAAGTAGGGAGTGGGGAGTACAAAAACACCCATACAGTCCCGTGGCTGTATGGGTGGATGTTATCGTGTCATGGTTCTGAAATCGGATGGTTTCATACCTGTCTGACTCTTGAACTTGGAGGAGAAATAGTCGGGCGACTCGAAGTTGAGGCGATAGGCTATTTCCTTGATGCTTTCTTCTGTGGTGGAGAGAAGCTCCTTGGCTCTTTGCAGTTTTAGGTTCTGCTGATAGAGGGCAGGGGCAAATCCCGTGTGCTCCTTGAATAGCTTTCTGAAAGAGGAGTAGCTCATGCCGAGTTCCACTGCTAGTTCTTGTATGGTCAGATTCTCTTCCAGCGATTCACGGATGCGAAGTCTAGCCTTGTTGATGATATCGACATGCTTGGTGTCCTTGTTCAGTTCAATGTTTCTTTCCAGGGAGTACATGAGTCCGATGAGGTGGTTGACGATACCAGCCAGGCTCTGTTGCGAGAAGGCAGCCTCCTCGATGGCGGTGCGATATGCCTCTTCGTATAGGTTGATGATCTCATTACTGAATCCCACGTGGTAGATAGGTTTCTCGACAGAGAGAAAACCATGTTTTACCCTGTCGTCAATGTTCTTGCCCTTGAAGCCAATCCAAAAGCTTTTCCATCCTTTCTCACGGTTGGGATGGTAGGTATGCCATTCGCCAGGAAAGAGCATGAAGATGTCGCCAGCCTTGATGGTCGTCTCCAGACAATGCTCAGATTGGAAGACACCTTCGCCTTCCGCCTGGTAGAGCAGTTGGTATTCATCCAGCGTCCTACCTTTCTTGATGTCGAAGTAATATCCATCGGCATGTCCCTTGGTAGGGTAGTCTTCACCTGGCTCGATATTTTCTTTCCCCACAGTGCTGACGGTGAGACCCCATTGGGCATCCCTGTCTGTAGCTAGGAGGTATTTACTTGTTTGCATTGCTTATATATAAAATGTTCATGAATGTTATTTGTAGTATTTCTGATGTTGTCGGCAAAGTTAATAAAAAAATGTGGTACTCCATCATGTTTAGTGTGAAAAAGCCTAAAATGTCGGGAGATGCTTGGAAATGCATTGGGAGGTGTTCGAAAATCCATTGGGGGGCTTTTGGAAAAACCTCGGGAGAATTTTGGAAAAACCTCGGGAGGATTTTTGAAAAACCTCGGGACTTTTTTATTTTCGCATACTGTACGAAAATATAAATAAATGGACGATTTTCTATTGTTGAATCCCCTTTGAAACGTAGCGTTCTAGACATAATATCAAAAAAAAAAGGTGAAAAGCCAAAAATTAAAGTGTAAAAATACCCTAATTACCTACTTTTGCAGCCGAAATGTTTGAAAGAATGTTATATTCATAAAACCTAAAGTTTACCTAATTGATATAATCTTGCATTATGTTTTCATAGGAAACCGAGTTGAACGAATAAACCTAAAAATAAATATGAGCAAACAAATCAAAATGATTAAAAAGTCTGTATTGCCATTTGCGTTGGTATGCTCAGCTTTGGTGATGTCTCCTTATATGGGGGGGCAAATTTATGCTGATGTACTCAATGTTCAGCAAACGAAGGCAGTCAAGGGTACGGTAGTCGATGAGACTGGCGAGCCTGTAATCGGTGCAACCGTATTAGTCGTTGGTGGAGGTGCTGCTCAAGGTACTGTCACTGATATGGACGGTAACTTCAGCATCCACGTCAAGCCAGGTGCAAAACTCAAGATAACCTATATCGGTTATGATGAGACCGTCATTGCGGCCAAAGAAGGCATGAAGGTTCAATTGAAGACTTCAGGTGCCGTCTCTTTGAACGCCGTGGAAGTTGTCGCTTATGGCGTGCAGAAGAAAGTAACTGTTACAGGTGCCTTGTCGTCAGTAAAGAGCGAGGACTTGGTTCGTACACCAGTGTCTTCTGTCAACAATATCTTGGCTGGTCAACTTTCAGGTGTGACAACCGTACAGTATTCTGGTGAGCCTGGTTCTGATGCAGCTTCAATCTTCGTGCGTGGTAAGGGTACATTCGGTAACTCCAATCCATTGATTCAGGTCGATGGAGTAGAGCGTGATATGTATGATATCGACCCTAATGAAATTGAGAGTATCACCGTTTTGAAGGATGCTTCTGCTACAGCTGTATTTGGTGTGCGTGGTGCTAATGGTGTAGTCCTCATTACAACCAAGAGAGGTCAGGAGGGTAAGGCAAAGATTTCTGTCTCAACTTCTTTCTCAGCTTTGACTCCTTCTAGAATGGTTGAGCAGACTTCTTCTTATGAGTATGCAAATTTTTATAATCAGATGTGTGAGAATGATGGCGTAGGTCATGTGTTCTCAGATGCTGTCATTAAGAAATTTCAAGATGGTTCTGATCCATATCGTTTTCCAAGTACCAATTGGGTAGATTATGTAATGAAGGATGTTACTCTTCAGACGCAACATAATGTAAGTATCTCTGGTGGTACGAAATCTGTACGTTATTTCATTAGTGCAGGTATGTTTACTCAAGGTGGCTTGTTCAAGCAGTTTGACCAAGCTTATACCAATGATTATAGTTATAATCGTTTTAACTATCGTTCTAACTTGGATATCGACTTGACAAAGACAACTACTTTGAGTGTCAATTTGTCTGGTGTGGTTGATGAGGCAAAGAAACCTTATACAGGTCAAGGTTCTTCTGGTCTTATCAAACAGATATATTATGCTACGCCTTTCTCAAGCCCTGGCTTTATAGATGGTCAGCTAATCGCTGGCTCTGCTTTGAAGACAGATAATGCTGATGGTAACGTTTTGCCTTTTATTGGTGGAACAGGTATGGGCTACTATGGTTCTGGCTTCATGAATACCAATAACAATAAGTTGAGCATGGACCTCCAGTTGAACCAGAAGTTGGACTTTTTGACAAAGGGATTGTCTTGGAGAATCAAGGGATCTTACAACAGTAACTTTACTGTATATAAAAGAGGTAGCGCAACTGTTGCTTCTTATACTCCTGTATGGCAGGGCGTTGATGAAGAAACCCAGAAAGATATCTTCGCATTCAGAAAGAACAACGATACTACAACTCCGGCTTATTCTGAGGCTCGTGGCAAAGGCCGTAACTGGTACTTTGAAACTGCGTTCAATTACAACAGAACCTTCGGCTTGCATACTGTAGGTGGATTGTTGCTTTACAACCAGAGTAAGACTTACTATCCAAGTGAGTATTCTGATATACCTTCTGGATATGTAGGCTTAGTTGGGCGTGTTACTTACGACTGGAACAACCGTTATATGGCTGAGTTCAATGTCGGCTACAATGGTTCAGAGAATTTCTCAAAGGACAATCGTTTCGGTTTCTTCCCTGCAGGTTCTGTAGGCTGGGTTATGAGCGATGAGCCATTCTTCAAGCCATTGAAGAAGGTTGTTTCATTTTTGAAACTCCGTGCTTCTTGGGGTTTGGTAGGTAATGATAAGTTTGCTTCTTCTACAGGTTGGCGTTTCTTGTATACTCCAGACCCTTATAGCGTAAACCAGAACTCTTTGTTCAATCGTAATGGTATTAACGGAACATTAGATGCTTATGGTTATAACTTCGGTGTGGAGAATGGTACCACCAAGATGGGATCGGTTGAGGCAGCAAAGCACAACAAGGATGTGACTTGGGAGAAGGCTTTCAAGCAAGATTATGGTGTGGATATCAACTTCTTGAACGATCGCTTGCGTGGTACGTTTGATTACTATAAGGAGCATCGTACGGATATTTTGGTAACTGATTATACAGCACCTACATTGCTTGGCTTCTCTTTGCCTGCTTCTAACTTAGGTGAGGTAAACTCATGGGGTTATGAGGTAAGCTTGAACTGGAATGATAAGATTGGTAAGAATTTCCGTTATTGGGTAAAGGCTAACTTGTCTTATAACCAGAATGAAATTGTGGAAATGAAAGAGGCTCCACAAGAATATACTTACCAATATGTGAAAGGACATCGTATAGGTTCTAGAAAAATGTTGAAGTTCTGGAAATTCTATTACGAAGGTGCCGAGGTTGATTACAAAAACCAGTTTGGTGTAGACTTGGATGGTCAATTCGTTGAAAAGTTGGAGCCAGGAGATTGTGTATATGTAGACTTAAATGGTGATGGTACTGTAAGTTCAAAGGATGAGTGCTATGGTTATGGTTATACCGATGACCCTCAGTATATTGCAGGTTTGAATATTGGATTCCAATGGAAGGGACTTTCATTTAATGCTCAGCTGACAGGTTCTTGGAATGTTACACGTATGTTGAGTGACGTATTCCGTCAACCATTCTACAGTGCTTCTAATTCAAAGGAGGGTGGTCTTTTGAAATATCACCTTACAAATACTTGGACTACGGAGAATCCTTCACAGAGTGCAGAATATCCACGTGCAACATGGAACCATTCCAAGCAGAACTATGATGTGTCGTCAACTCTTTACGAAAAGGATGCTAAGTATCTCCGTTTGAAAACTTTGATGATTGCTTACGACTTCAAATTCCCATTCATGAAGAAGTTGGGGTTGAATCAATTGCAACTCTCATTGAGTGGTTACAATCTCTTTACGCTTACTCCATATAAGTGGGGTGATCCTGAGACACGTGCATCTAATGCACCATCTTACCCACTTCAGAGAACATATACTGCCAGTCTTAAGTTAGGATTCTAAAAAATAGAATAAGTTATGAAATTATTAAATAAAACAATATTGGGGTTTGTAGGAATGTTCCTGATGATGTCATTTTTTTCAGCTTGTACTGATAAAATTGCATTTGGAAATTCTTTCTTGGAAAAAGCTCCAGGTGGAAGTGTAACGAAAGATACTGTTTTCAACAGTGCTGTCTATACGGAACAGTTCTTGAACAGTATTTATGCTTTGCAATATTATGGATTGCCTTATACCGTGAAGAATGGTACAAGTGCAAACCCTTATACGGGTAAGCTGGACCAAGTTACCGACTGTTGGTTGATGCACTGGAACTCTACTACAGCATATAATGCTTATTATACCGGTACATTGGACTCAGGTCAGGATCCATTGATATCATTTAGTAATGATAATGTGTGGAGAGCAGTTCGCGCAGCCTATCTGTTGATAGAGAACGTTGACAATGTACCAGACTTGTCTGATGATAAGAAAGCTTCTTTCAAGGCACAGGCTAAGTGCTTGATAGCAGCTCGCTACTTCGATTTGTTTGCTGAGTATGGCGGCTTACCTTTGGTTAAGCAATCATACTCTGGTACTGAGGGCTCTTATAACCTTCCACGCGCTTCTGTTGACTCAACTGTTGTGTTTATGACAGGCTTGTTGGATGATGCCATCAATTCTAATGCTTTGCGTTGGGCTTATGATGGCAATACCACGGAGACTGACTCTACCAATAATATTGGTCGATGGACCAAAGCTGGTGCTATGGCTTTAAAGGCAAAGATCTTGACTTACGCTGCTTCACCATTGTTTAATGACAATGAGCCTTATTATCAAGGTATGTCTGAGGAACAGAAACCATTGGTATGGTATGGTGACTATAGCGAAGAGCGTTGGCAGAAGGCATTGAAGGCTTGTCAGGATTTCTTCAATGCTTGCAACTCCAATGGATGGTATCATCTTACAACATGTGCCTCACTTGGTTTGAGTAAGTCTCATGATCATTATCGTCAAGCATATCGTAAGGGATATGCGGCTCAGGGTAGTCATGAAATTATACATTCTACTCGTGTGTTGACAACAGATGCTTATAAGGCAGCTGCTTATACTTGGCACTATTGGCAGACAAATCCTCCTCGTTCAAACTGTTTACCTACAGAGGAGTACATAGAAATGTTCCCTTGGAGCGATGGTACGCCTTTCAACTGGAAGAAAGATAGTCTTGCAGGTAAAATCGTTGGTGCAAATGGTCGTTTGTTCTATCGTGTCACAACTGGTCGATTTGGAAAGAAAACAGCTTCTCGTGACCCACGTCTTTATGAGGAGTGTATCGTCAATGGCCAGCAAAAGTCACTTGACTGGACCACAGGTAAGTCAAATGGTGATATCTACGAGTTATGGGTAGGTGGTCAAGATGCTTCCAACTATGTGGCTGCTTATGATGAGAAGGCACAAAAGATTGTTGTCAATGAATCTTTGGTAAAGCGTTTTGCATCAGGTTACGACAACAATAAATATTTTATGGAGAATGACTACTTGCGTCAGTATACTCAGTGGGTATATTTGAGCTTGGATGAAATGTATCTCTTGTATGCAGAGTGCTTGGCACAGACAGGTAACCTCAAAGATGCTATCGCACAGGTGGATGTTGTCCGTAGTCGTGTCGGCTTGAATAGCTTGGGTAAGGCAGTTCCTGCAGTAAAGACAGACAAGGATACTTTTATGGAAGAGTTGTTTAGAGAACGTGCTTGTGAACTTGGTTTGACTAATGCACGTTATCACGACATGGTTCGCTACAAGCGTGGTGATTGGATGGTAAAGCCTTTGCATGGTATCATCACTTATCGTTTGGAGAAAAATGTTCAAGGTGAGTGGACCCGTGCTTATCGTCCTTGGATTGGTAATGATAAGAACAATGGTATGGCAGAACCAAGCCGTTTTGATTATGATAAGTTTGAAATCAAAAACATGAAACGTTATTGGTGGGGCAAGGATCCTAAGTCAAACGAAATCACTAAATGGTTCTTGTGGCCATTCCCTCAGACTGAGATTAACAAGGGATACGGCTTGATTCAGAACCCTGGATGGTAAAAGTTAAAACTCATTGAGTACAATCATTAGTTAGTTAATTTAGATTCTGTTATGGACAAGAAAAATATATATGCGCTTTCGTTATTGGTAGGCTGTGTCCTACCAGTATCGGCGCAAAGAGATAGTATTGCAGCATCTTTTGCAAATCAAAAGATGGAGGTGGGTGCGAATAAGGATTTTACTCGTGCTCAGTCAACTGCTGCTATTACTATTATAGAAAACAAGGACGTTAATCAGCGTTCTTCCAAGAATATCAGTAATTCCATCTTGGGACAGGGCGGTAACGGCTTGTCTTCTATGAGTGGAACTGGCACTTATTTCTATTCAAACCCTACCTTTTATATTAGAGGACTACAGAGCTTGAGTACAAGTAGTCCTTTGGTATTGGTTGATGGCATAGAGCGTGATATGAATTTGGTCGATGCTTCTGAGGTTGACCACGTGTCTATCTTGAAGGATGCAGCAGCTGTAGCGCTCTATGGTAACAAAGCTGCCAATGGTGTTATTGAAATCACAACAAAGAGAGGTAAATATAACTCTCGTGAGATTAAGGTTAATTACGATCATTTGTTTAATTACCAAATCAATCGCCCAAAGTTTATCAATGCGCAGACCTATGCTTCTGCGATGAATGAGGCTTTAGGATATGAGGGAGCTGCTCCAAAATATTCTGCTGATGAAATCAAGGCTTTTGGTAGTGGTCAGTATCCAGACCTTTATCCTAATGTAAATTGGGTTGATGAAACATTCCGTCATCATGGAGTTACCAATAAAATTGGGGCAGAGGTGACTGGTGGTGGTCAGAAATTCCGTTATTATACCAATATCTCATTGTTGTCCGACAAGGGGTTCATTAAAAACAACATCGATGACAATGGTAACAATACCCAGGACAAGTTTGTTCGTGGTAACTTGAGAGTTAACTTGGATATCGACTTGACTCCAACCACTCTCTTGAAGGTAAATACCTTGGGTATGTTGAGCGAGATGTCAGAGCCAGGCAATGCATTCAACTTATGGAGCACTATCTATAGCTTGCCATCAGCAGCATTTCCTATCAAGTTCCAAAATGGTGATTGGGGTGGTAGTACTACATGGGCTGGTACCAATAACCCAGTTGCCAACACAGCTGGTGCTGCTTACTACAAGATTCACGAACGTTCACTTTATTCTGATATGACCATCAATCAAGACTTGAGTTCTTTCTGGAAGGGTTTGAGTGCAACAGCTCGTCTTGGATACGATACCTATTCTACCATTTATGAGAATCATAGCAAGACCTTCCTTTATGGTTACTATGCTCCAACAAGTTGGAATGATGGAGTTCCTACACCTGGTGCTTATTCACAAGGTGGTGAGAAGGGTACGCAGAGTTCTGATGCCAATACTAATGCTTACTCACGTAGATTGCATTTTGACGCAGGCTTGAACTTCGAGCGCAACATTACTCCTATGGATTACTATTATTCTTCATTGCGTTGGACTTATGAGTATGAGAATACCACAGGCTTGAATACCACTGTTTATCGCCAAAATGCCACTTGGTTGAACCATTATGCATATAAAAATCGTTACATTGGTGAAATTGCAATGGTAGTCACAGGCTCAAGTCGTCTTGCTCCTGGACATAAGTGGGCTTTTGCTCCAACATTGAGTGCAGCTTGGGTTGTCAGCAATGAAAAATGGATGAAGGACATTAAGTGGGTGAATTTCTTGAAACTCCGTGCATCTTATGGTCAAGTGAATACCGATTATTTGCCAGGTGATAATGTTTGGACCTACTATACTCAGTCTTACAGCACCAATGGTGTGACTTATCCATTCAACTCTGGTTATGACTCAGCTTTCGGTTCTACTGTCTTGGGACAGATGGCAACAGAGAATCCTTCTCATGAGAAAGCTTATAAGTATAACCTCGGTTTGGATGCAACCTTGTTTGAAGGATTGAATGTTCAGATGGATGCTTATTATCAGCGCCGTTCTGATATATGGTGTTCTGGTTCAGGTGCATATGGTTCAGTGATTGGCTTTGCTGCTCCTTATGTGAATGCCGGAATTGTTAATTCTTGGGGCTTTGAGGGTTCCCTCGACTATACCAAGCAATTGGGTGATGTACAACTCAATATCGGTGGTACGTTTTCTTTGAATAAGAATAAAATCAAAAATCAGGCTGAGGAACCACGTGCTTTCCAAAACTTGGTGACAACTGGCACTCCTTTGAACTCAATCTATGGATTGGTAGCTGATGGTTACTTGACACAGCAGGATATTGACAATATGAGTCTTCCACAGACTGATCCAAACTATGTGCCAAAGCAGTCTTTCTCTACCGTACATCCTGGTGACATTAAATATGTAGATGTCAATGGTGATGGTGTCATCGATGCTAATGACCAGAAGAAAATAGGGCATGCTGCATGGCCTGAGCTTTATTATACGGTGCACCTCGGTGCTGAGTGGAAAGGGCTTGGATTTGATGCTATGTTCCAGGGCATCGGTCGTAGTTCTTGTATGTTGAATACTCCTGGCTATTATTGGGGATTGGTTAGCAACCGCTCCTTGTCACAGTATGTTTATGACAATCGATGGACTCCAGAAAACCCAAATGCAGAGTTCCCTCGTTTGAGCTCAAGTTCAAATGCCAACAATTATCAAAACAGTACGTTCTGGTTGCGAGATCGCTCTTTCTTCAAGTTGCGTAACGTGGAGGTTTACTATAACTTCCCTAAGAATTTGATGGCTAAGACTGGATTTATCAATGCTGCTAAGTTGTATGTCCGTGGTATCGACCTCTTCACATTGGATCATCTCGCAACAGTTGATGCGGAGTCTTTCGGAGCACTAAGTCCATTGACTCGTAGTATTGTAGTTGGTGCATCTGTAACATTCTAATTTTAAAATGAAAATTATGAAACTGAAAAATATAATATTAGCAACAGCCCTTGGTGCTACCGTCTTGAGCTCGTGCTCCGACAAGATGAACTATAAGGAATATGTCGTTAATGACGAGGAGTATGTCAAGGAGATGTTTGGTAGAGTAGGTGGCTTCATGACTCAGATCTACAACGACCTTGACGCTGATTTCGGTTACACTTCAGCTACTGGTTATTGCAACTTGTCTGGTGCTATGTTGAGTTCTGCTACCGACGAGTCTGTCTATTCTCATCCAGGTAACCATGTAGAAGACTTCTACAATGGTAGCTGGAGTTCTACCAATACCAACCTCAATTCCAATATTTGGGGAAAATGCTGGGATGGTATCAGCTATTGTAATTTATTGCTCGACAACTTTGCCAACTTGGAGTTCCCTCATTATAAGTTGGATACTCATTATAAAGAGGAGATGGACCAGTATAAAAACTACTTCTATGAGGCTCGTTGGGCAAGAGCATACTTCTATTTCTTATTGGTTCGCCAATATAAGAATGTGCCATTGAAAATCCATCATATGAGTGCTGATGAGGCGAACGCTCTCCCTCAGGTTTCTTCTGATTCCATCTTTAAGTTCATCGACTCCGAGTGCGAGGCCATCAAGGATAGCATCTTCAAGGACTATGGTGCTGTTGGTTATCCTACTCCAGCAGAGAATGCACGTGCCAATAAGTTGACAGTTATGGCACTCCGAGCTCGTGCAGCTCTATATCATGCAAGTCCATTGTTTAATGAAAACAATGATAAGCACCTTTGGTACGAGGCAGCCAAGAGATGTCAGGAGTTGTTGACTGAGGCAGCTGTCGAAACCAAGGGACTGGCTGGAAATTACTCTAAGTTGTTTGGTAGTGATAGTTGGAGTGACTCAAATGCTCAGCGCGAGTATATCTTTGGTAAGCGTTTGGCGGCAAGCAATGCCTTTGAGAAGTACAATTTCCCTATTGGAATGGAGAATGCCGGTGGAGGAAACTGTCCTACACAAAACTTGGTAGATGCCTTCGAGATGACCAATGGTAAGGCAATCACAGATGAGGATAGTGGCTATGACCCACAGAATCCTTATGAAAACCGTGACAGCCGTTTGGCTGCTGTTGTTGCAAGAAATGGTGAGCAGTGGCCTAACTCAGGTGGTGTTTTGGAAACTTATGCTAATGGTGCCAACTCATCTTCTGTTACTTATGGTACTCCAACAGGTTACTATTTGAAAAAGTACTGTAATGCTTCTACAATCATTAAGAATACAGGTGCCAACTCTGATAAGCATATTTGGGTAATCTTCCGTTTGGGTGAGTTCTACTTGGATTATGCAGAGGCAGCTTTGAATTACAATTATCTCAATGGTCAAGGTGATAATTCCGGTTATGTAGGTCCTGATGAGGGCAATGGATTGCCTATGACTCCAGCTGAGGCTATCAATAGAATTCGTTCTCGTGCTAAGCAACCAGATATTCAGACAGGTTTGTCATACGAGGAATTCTTGAAACATTATGAAAATGAACGTTTTGTAGAGCTTGCTTTTGAGGGACATCGTTTCTTTGATTTGCGTCGTTGGAAGAAAGCAGACAAGTACATGGGTACCATTTACAAGATGTCTATAACTCGTGACAAAGATGGTAACCTTACTTATATAAAGGAACCATATACTACACATAAATGGGAAGATAAGTGGAATTTATTCCCTATTCCAAATGCTGATGTCATGAAGTGTGGTTACAAGCAAAATCCTGGATGGTAAAAACAACGCCAGCGAATAGCTGAAAGGGTGTTCGCTGGCAACTAAGATTTTTAATATAACCCTTTTTTAATTCATTAAAAACTGTTTTTTATGAAAAAAATTTATCTTTTATTGTTGACACTTGTAGCGTTTGTTACAAGTAGCAATGCAGCGATTAAGGTAATCTACAACCAAGACTTTGAGTCGGCTGTAGATGCTACAGCTGCTGGTTGGGCTTCTCCAAGTGCTGCCGCAGGTCTGAGTATTACTTCAGATGGTGAGAGTAAGGTACTTTCTTTTGCGCCATCAGGAAACGATCGTTCTGCCCACACTCTTTGGGGTGCAGATCTCATTAAGAATGCTGGTGTTTCTACTTATACAGTATCTTTTGAGTTTTATGCCAAAGCTTGGGGTAGCAACCACGTTACAACAGAGTACACATTGATGGCTGATGAAACTACATGTACAAAAAGTCCAAATGCTAGCTTCATTTCAAGTGATAATTGGTTGTTTGATTTGAGCCAGCAGACTACTAATACAGCTGCTGCTTCTGGTAGTATGTCATTCTCTATCAATAAGGACGAGAACTCTGTTATTTCTTTGGCTTCTGGTACATGGTATCATGTAGATTTGGCTGTTGATGTTGATGCAAGAACAGTTGAATATACTATTCAATCTGGTGGAAGCGATCCTGTTCAAGGTAGCTATACAGTTCCAGAGGGAGTTGAAATGTATGCAACAGGTCTCTACTTCTTGGGTGCTCGTTATTACCCTGTTCAGTATTTTGATAATATTTCTGTTACATCAGAAGTTGATGGTGATTTTGCCAATACACCAACAACAGCTTTGTCAAGCATCAATAATCAACAGCGTGTTTATTCTCTTGGTTTCAAGGAAGGTGAAACATTGCATGTAATGTGGAATGGAGAACCTAAGGAATATGAATTCAGTGATGCAGAACCAAATGTAGTAGATCCAACAAGTGGTACCATTGCATGGTCAAATAACCCTAACTATGATCCATCTAACGAGGGCTTGGTTAATGATGCTTGCCAAAGCGGTAGTCTTGAAGTATGGACAACTGTTGGAGATGCAGAGTCAGAACATGTAACTTTGGAGGTATCTAATGAATTGGTGCCAGTAAGTGCAGCTACAGCAGCTATCTCTGCCGTTTCTGCAGGTTATGGTAAAACATATGTTTTGACAGCTGATAACAGCACAGTAGAATTGGCACCAACATTGTACATTGATGCAAAATTCACAGGCAAGGATGCTTCTCAATCTTTTACCAAGTCTGATTTGACATCTGGTGCTACTATCGAACTTCCTGGTGAAGGTACTCTTACTTTGACTACTAAGGCTTTTGGTTATAAGTCAGTTAATTCAACAGTTGTTAATGACATTGAGTATCAGCAGAAGGCTGACTATAACTTCGCTCATTGGACTGACAAGGAAATTGCAGCTGCAGGCTTTACTGCAGATGGTAATGTAACTGGTAACTATGCTACTTATGGTCGCCTCTATTGGTATAATTCAGCAACATACGATGCATCAGCAGAGAATAATGAAAAGACAGCCTATAGCACAATTCCTCAGTTTACAAAGAAGAGTTCAGAATGGACTGATGGCGTTCTTTCTGGTGATATTGAATTTACAGCTGCTCCAACAGTAAATGTTCATGTTTTCCAAGGCGTAGGTCTCAATCTTGAAGGAAGAAAGGGTGATGCTCAAGATGGCAACTGGATTAGTTCTCTTAATTTGAAGATTAACAATTTGAATGCTACTGACTTCATCATGGTTAGTGGTTACAATAATTATGGCTCAAATGCATTGCACCCTGTCGTAGCGAGTGAAGAGGAATTCTTGGCAAAAGACAATGCTCCTATTATTTCAGTAGTGTCAGGTACAACAGAAATTAGTCTCTATCGTATTTCTGATGTTATCGCACGTCTTCAGGTATTTAGCCCTGTTGGTGAAACAGATGGTATTGCAAATGTAAATGCAGCAGATAAGACTAATGCTGATGCTCCAATTTATAACCTCAGCGGTATGCGTGTTAACAAGAACAATCTCCAAAAGGGTATCTATATCCAGAATGGTAAGAAATTCGTTGTAAACAAGTAATTTGTTACTTTAATAGCTTAGGCTATTAAAATAGATATAAGGAAGAGGATGCTTGCATTCTCTTCCTTTTTGTCTTTATAGGTTCACATTATTATTAAATCATTTACATTTCTCAAAAAATATAGTAAAAAATCAAATTTTTAGGCTTCAAGTTTTTATTTTATATGTAATTTTGCAAAGTCAATTTTGAATATAAATTAAAACCTAAATATTCATGAATAAAAAACTGATCTTAATGGCCGTGTCTTCTATGTTCACGTTCCTTCAGGCTCCTGCTCAACGCATGATGGAGAAGTTAGACAGAGGATTGGTCGCAGTACAAACTACAAATGGAGTTTATCTCAGCTGGCGTGTGTTAGGTGAGGAGTATTATGGTGTTACATACAACGTATATCGTGATGGCAAGAAAGTCAACGATGCTCCGCTTTATGTGTCAAACTTCACTGATGCCAATGGTTCTGCCCAAAGCAACTATACCATCAAGTCTGTTGTGCGTGGCATAGAGCAAGCTACTGCGAGCAAGGTAGCCGTGCCATTGAGTAAAAACTACAAGGAAATCAAGATTGCTAAAGTACCATCAAATATAGATGGTAGTGACATCTCTAACTATTATGAGCCTAATGATGCTATTGTGGCTGACCTTGATGGTGATGGTGAGATGGAAATCTTGTTAAAACTCCGTAACACCAACGATGCTGCTAATAGTTATCCTATAGATGGCAAGAACTTTGATATTATCCAAGTATATAAGTTGGATGGTACTTTGCTTTGGTGGATTGACTGTGGACCAAACATGGTAGATTTCCAAAGTAATGAAATCAACATTGCTGCTTACGACTGGGATCAAGATGGCAAGGCAGAGTGCGTTCTTCGTGGTGCGGATGGTATGGTAATCCACATGGCTGATGGAACCACTAAAACTATTGGTGATGCTTCTGTCAATACTCGTGGTGATTTGGTTCGCAGTTCCGCAATGACCTTTACGCATACAGGTGCTGAGTATCTTATCTATATGAATGGTGAGACAGGTAAGCCATATTATGTGGGGGAATATCCTTTGAAACGCCTGGAGGCAGGAGAGACTAACTTGGAAAAGGCTTGGGGTGATGGTTATGGTCATCGTAGTAGCAAGAACTTCTTTGGTGCTCCTTACTTGGATGGGCGCCATCCAAGCATCTTCCTTGCTCGTGGTATCTATACCCGCCATAAAATGGTGGCTTTTGATGTAGATCCAAAAACACATCAACTTACAGAGCGTTGGAGATGGGTGAATAATACTCCTGGTAGCCCTTGGTATGGTCAAGGTTATCATAACTATACCATTGCTGATGTTGACTGGGATGGTCGTGACGAAATCGTATTTGGTTCTATGGTCATTGATGACAATGGACATGGCTTGAGTACCACAGGCTTGGGACATGGTGATGCTCATCATGTGGGTGACTTCAATCCATACGTACACGGTCAGGAAGTGGCTGCTTGCAATGAGGATTTGCCATCTAATAATTATCGTGATGCAACAACAAGTAAGATTTATTATCGTTTGGCTGGTGGATCTGACGATGGTCGCTCTATTGCAGGTAAGTTTACTGACGACTTGATTGGAAGCCAGTTCTTCTCAGGTCATGAGAGTAACTTGATTAGCTGCGTATCAAACAAACAGACAAATCTCAATACTTCTGGCATCTCTTTGAACTTTAGAATCTTCTGGGATGGTGACTTGTTGGATGAGACTTTTAATGGTTCTGCTGTAAGAAATTCTAATGGTACTATCTATAAATACCAAAAAGGTTCAATTGAGACATTCAGTGGTACTTTGACGAATAACGATACCAAATCAACCCCTTGTTTCCAAGGAGATGTCTTTGGTGACTGGCGTGAGGAGGTGATTATGCGCTCACAAGACAACCAGAGTATTCGTATCTATACAACAACAATCCCAACGGAGCATCGTATTCCAACATTGCTGTCAGATCCACAGTATCGCAATGCGATGATTACTCAGATGAATGGTTATAACCAGCCACCTCATGTAAGTTATTTCTTGGGCGAAAAAGAAGGTATCACTACTCCTGCTCCTGCTCCTACAATGAATGGAAAGGTAGAAGTGAACAATGGAGGTACTATATCTTCAAGCACAAATGATAAGGAAGTTATTCTTGCCGAAACCAATGATGTTACAGTCAACGTGGCTGATGGGGCTTCACCATATATCTTCTTTGATAATGCGCCTACTTGGGTGCAAGGTCATGATGACAATGATAACATCACAACGACTACTTATACTCACACATTGACAGGCGGTGCCTTCGGTGGAGAGATGAGATTGGTGAAGTTGGGTGATGGTAACTTGATCTTGCCAAAAGTAGAGCAAAAGCATTCTGGTAAGACAGAGGTGTGGGCTGGTACTCTCAACTTTGATGGAACCATGGCGAATAGTAAGGTCTGGTTGAATCGTTTTGCTGTCCTCAACTCTGATGGTGGTAAGTTCTTGAAGGGCATTGAGGCTGATTATGGTGCAACAGTTCGTCCTGGTGGTGCAGAGAAGGTTGGTACTATCGAGGCAGATTCTTTAACATTGAACTTTGGTTCTATTGTAGAATTTGACATTGATGGTAATGGCAACTCTGACTTACTGAAGGTGAATACTTTGAAGGTAGAGAAGAAGGACTGGGAAAATGGTCCAGAGTATCTTGTGCCACGTTTCAACTTTGTTATTCCTGAGAATTTGAAGGCAGGAACGTATAAAATTGCAGAAATAGGCAAGGTTGAAGGTGATGTAAAGAATATTGTGTTGACTGGCTTGAAAGGTCATAAGGCTAGTTTGCAATATGAGAATGGTGTTCTTTCTTTAAATGTTGTTGATTTGCGTAGCGCAACTTCTGTCGTTTGGACTGGTGAGGAAGATAACCAATGGAACTTGGCAGATAAGAGCAACTTCAAGAATGAGGCTGAGTCTAAGGCTGATGTCTTTGTCTCAGGTGATGATGTTACCTTCAATGACGATGCTAAGAAAACCAATGTCGTATTGGCAGAAGATGTTACTCCTGGCTCTGTTACTTTCGATAACAATGCCTTGGAATATACTGTAAGTGGTGACAAGGCTATTGCTGGTAGCACTTCTATTATTAAGAATGGTGAGGGTAATGTTAATATCAATAACGTAAATACTTTTACTGGTCTTGTTAATGTTAATGCTGGTTCTTTGACAGTAGATAATCTCGGTCAAGTTGATGGTGTTAACAATGGTGCTTTAGGTCATTATAGTAATGTTATTACCTTGAATGGTGGTACGTTGGCAGTTAATAAGTCTTTAACAGCTTCTCATCCAATTGCAATGGGTGTAAAGGGTGGTTCTGTCAATGTCGGTAAGGATGCAACTCTGACGTTGACTGATAAAGTCGTTGGTACAGGCAAGACTTTGACAAAGGTTGGTGCTGGTACTTTGACTTTAGCACCGGTAGCGGATTACGCAAAGTTGATTGTTGAAGAAGGTATAGTAAGAGGTCAAGAATCAAATTCAAAGCATGGCTATCCAAAGACTATAGAGTTGCACAATGCAATTTTGCGTGATGCTGATAACATGTATTCATATTCTTCAAACTCTTCTAACGTTGTTGTACCAGATGGTTATAAGGCTTCTTGGTATTTGGATTCTCGCTGTACATATACAGGAACTTTGACGGGTAAGGGAACTTTGTATCTCTATGCTACCAATACGCGCAACCAACTGAATGGTAACTGGTCAAACTTTGAAGGTAATGTAAGTATCTTTGCAAGTAAGACTGGTCAGTATGACCCTGAATTACTGCTTGGTAATAGCAATGGTATGAAGAAAGCATCTGTTACAGTTTCTTGCCCTATCAATAATAATGGTAAGAATTTTGCATTTGGTAATCTTGCAGGTTCTGGACAGTTGAATGGTAGTGGAACTTGGACGATAGGTGCTTTAGGCAAGCCTATTACCTATTCAGGTACTATCAACGGTGGTAAGATCGTAAAGACTGGTAGTGGTTTATGGACCTTGAAGAAAGCTCAAAGTCGTTTAGGTGGTCAAACTACAGTTAATGAAGGTGTTATGAATCTAAATATGCCATCTTTAACAACGCCATGCTTGGGCAAATATCCAATAGCAATCACTGGCAGTGGTATTTTAACAGGTAGAGCTACAGTTTATTCCATCAATGTAAATGATGGTGGTGTCTTGCGCCCTGGTTATTATTCAACTTCTGCTACTTCTGCTAATTATGCTTATGGAGCATTGAAGGCAACCAATGGTATCTTCGCTTATGCAGGTTCTACTGTGAAATTCTGGCTTAGGAATGCAAAAGGAACAGATACAAGTCGTTCCTTCTTGAGTACGGAAAGCAGCTTAGTTCTCGAAGGTGACGTTGTTGTTGAAAAGGTTTCTTCACTGAACCTTAAGGCTGGAGACTCCTTTACTTTGTGGAAAGCCAAGAGTTTCAGTGGCACTCCTTCTTCTTTGATTTTGCCAGAATTGCCTGCAGGTCTCGAGTGGGATACTTCTAAATTGTATCAACCAACAGGTATCTTGAAGGTAGTTGTTTCAACTGGTATTTCCAAGATTTCTGCAAATGAAGAATTCGAGGGTACTGTTTATACACTTTCAGGTACAAAGGTTGGCACATTGCGAACAACCAAGGCTAATATGAAGGCTGATTTGAAGGCATTGGGCATCGCGGATGGTGTATATATTGTCAGAGTTGCTGGTGAATCAATTAAAGTTGCTATTCAATAGTGTTAGTGTATGAGTATAAAATATAATAAAATGTATGCAATCCTTACCGTCATATTGATGGCGGTAGGAGTTGCCTCTTGTTCTGATGATAGTAATGTCTATAATATAGGAAATCAACAAGAATATATAAAACAGACTTTCGAAGGAATGAAAGGCACTTATGCTGGTAACTTGACAATGCCTGATAATAGTGTTTACACGACGAAGTTTGTGATAGATGATATGGCAAACCTCAAAATATCTTCTTTCCCAATGGACAGAATCTTGAATGAAGTCTATAAGGGTGATTATTTGAATGTAAAGATGAGTGGCGATGCTGTTTCTTTTTCTTGTCCAATAGATAGTGTTGGATTTTCAGGAGGCTATATGACGTTTGTTACGAAGAATGATTATGTATCAAACGAGATTCATTTTTCTTTCACTAAGGATGAAACACAGCATTCTGGCTATGCCTTTGTGACGGTAAAAGGTTATTATGATCCTACAAGAAAATGGGTGAACGTAAATTACATAGTTACTGATTTAATTGTTGATGGGCGTGATTATTCATCTGAGGCTTGTCCTTTGAATCATAACTTCGAAGCGAATCGCCAATAATATGTTTATAGAAAAGGCACATTCCAAAATCGGAATGTGCCTTTTCTGTTCTTAATTCTTTTTCTGTTTATCTTTATTTTCTTCTTATATCTCTTCGCAAGCTATCATCTCTGTTCCTCGGTATATGACCACCAACTTGTGAAGTTTGGTGGTTTTTACCAATTCTCTTACCATTCTTGTTATGGCGAATGAGCATACGTATCTTGTCATAGTCGATGCGGATGTTGGTCTCCACCATGGAATCTGGGATGTCATATTCGTTGCGGATATAGTTGTCCAGGAAATTGAGTACCATGACGGAATTATACATCGTAGTCTTACCATATCGCTTAATAGCAAAGCAATAGTTGTCATACCATGGTTTGATGGTCTTGGTCAGTTCATCTCTCATGGGTGGCTTTCAAGCGGTGGCAGTTCTCAAATTCTGATGTTCTTTTACCAAATGTTGCAGTGATTACTCCTTGTTTTCGCTTACTTTTGCAAGCAATAACTAAAACAAATTCTGGTTAATATAATTATGAGGAGAAAACTACTGTATGTGGCATTGCTGATGCTAGGAATGTCAGGTGTGTCGGCACATCATATCGCAGCTCAAAATGCCTCATCTTCTTATATGGAGCATTTGGAGCGAGGTGTTGTGGCTTTGCCTGCGCAAGGTCAAGGCATCTTCGTGAGTTGGCGTATGCTGGGCACCGATAGCAAGGACGTTTGCTTTGATGTGGAACGAGACGGCAAGGTCATCGCTTCCCATATCAAGGCTACCAACTATACCGATAAGGATGGCTCTTCTTCCCATACTTACCGCATCATAGCCTATCAGCAGATGCCCAAGGCGGATGGAGTCGCCCCTCGTGAGGTGTCGCAGAAAGTGAAACCTTGGACAGACCTCTACAAGTCGCTGCCTATTGACCGCCCAAAGGGAGGAACGACTCCCGACGGACGCTCCTATACCTATACCCCGAATGATTGTAGCGTGGGAGATGTGGATGGAGATGGTGAGTATGAAATCATCCTGAAATGGGATCCTTCCAACTCGCACGACAACTCGCACAACGGCTATACGGGTGATGTCATCTTCGATTGTTACAAACTCAGTGGCAAGAAACTCTGGCGCATCAACTTGGGGAAGAACATCCGTGCCGGTGCCCACTATACCCAGTTCCTCGTCTATGACTTCGATGGCGATGGCAAGGCAGAGATGATTTGCAAGACATCGGCAGGAAGCAAGGATGGCAAGGAGAAGTTTGTGAACGAGGTTGCCACCGATGAGGATATTCGTTGTCTGGACAATAAGGCTGACTACCGCAATGGGGCAGGACGAGTCCAGACAGGACCAGAACTGCTCACGGTCTTCAATGGCAAGACGGGACAGGCGATACATACGATATGGTACAATCCCAACCGTGCTTTCGGAGTGGGCAGGCAAGTGGCTGAAGGCGAATCCTTGAAAGATGGATTCCCGGCTTACTCTTCGATTTGGGGTGACAAGGGCAACTATGGCAACCGTGGCGAGCGATACCTGGCTGGTGTGGCTTTCCTCGATGGTAAAGACCATTTGCCGAGTGCCGTGATGTGCCGTGGCTACTATACTCGCTCATATCTCTGGGCAGTCGATTTCGATGGAAAGCAGCTGAAGACCAAGTGGCTCCATGCCTCCATGACTCCAGAAACGGCTTATGCCCAGGGAGCGCATAGCTTGGCAGTTGGCGATGTGGATGGTGATGGATGTGACGAAATCACCTACGGCTCGGCTGCCATCAACAATGATGGAACCTTGCTCTATTCCACTGGCTTGGGACATGGCGACGCGCAACATCTAGGCGACCTCGACCCCGACCGACCGGGCTTGGAATACTTCATGGTACATGAGGAATATCCATACGGATCAGACTTGCGTGATGCCAAAACGGGCGAAATCCTCTATCGTACGCTCGATAGGGATGATACGGGCAGAGGACTTGCCGCCGACATCGATGCCAACCATCGTGGTTATGAGATGTGGAGTTCGGACAATCCAGAGGTAAGAGACTGCAAGGGCAACGTCATCGTAGAAGCCAAAGACGCTTGGAAGAAACGCTCTGGCGAAAAGAAAAAGAAGCAAGCGCCTCAACAGGGCGATTGGAATAGCAATGAGAAGACGACCTTCCGTGCTGTTTCTCCGATGCCAGCGATGAACTTCCGTATCTATTGGGATGGTGACTTGCAAGACGAACTCTTGGCAAACGGTCGTGCCCCTCATTTCCCTCCCTACATCCAGAAATGGAATGGAAAGGAGGCGGTGGCGCTGCCTTTGAGCAATGGCAAGCAACTTTTTGAGATGGGACACTCCGTGAGTTGCAACTGGACGAAGGCAACGCCTAATCTGCAAGCCGACCTCTTCGGCGATTGGCGTGAGGAGGTCATCTACTGGGATGAGAGCGATGCCTCCCATCTGAACATCTTCACCACCAATATCCCGACAGATTATCGTGTACCTACCTTGATGCACGACCATATCTATCGCATGGGGGTGGCTTGGCAGAATGTGGGCTACAATCAGCCTCCGCATCTCGGATATTATCTCCCAGACAAGGCGGAGAAAGTAAGTGGAGAGTGAAGAATCTTCTGTGAAAAATGAAGAATGTTTCCCTCTTATATATAATAAGGTGTAAATGAATGAAACAATGAAACGAATATTATTTGGAATAGCTTTGATGGCTGCTGCGACAACAACTTTCGCACAGTCTAATGACAAGACAAAGCCTGTTGCAGGACCTATGGAAGATGTCAACCATGTGATTGACAATACTGTGGATAGTCTCAACAAGGCGATGACTGCACGTATCACCCCAGGAACGAGCCGCAAGGGCAACAACCCTGTGCTTTTCTTGATAGGCAACTCCACCATGCGCAATGGTACCCTCGGCAATGGCAACAATGGTCAGTGGGGTTGGGGATACTATGAGCATGAGTTCTTCGATGCGAACAAGATAACCGTAGAGAACCAAGCCCTCGGTGGCATGAGCAGCCGTACCTTCTATAATCGTCTTTGGCCTGATGTGCGCAAGGGCATCAAGAAGGGCGACTGGGTCATCATCTCTATCGGTCATAACGACAATGGTCCTTACGATAGCGGTCGTGCCCGTGCCAGCATCCCTGGCATTGGCAAGGATTCCCTCAACGTCACTATCAAGGAGACGGGAGTGAAGGAGACCGTCTATACCTACGGTGAGTACATGCGTAAGTATATCAACGATTGCAAGGCGCTCGGCGCACATCCTATCTTGATGTCTTTGACCCCTCGTGATGCTTACGATGAGAACGATAAGATCGTGAGAGTTAACAAGACTTTCGGCTTGTGGGCAAAGCAGGTGGCTGAGCAAGAGGGCGTGCCATTCGTTGACCTAAATGAGATTTCCGCAGCCAAGCTCGATAGCTATGGTCACTGGAAGGAGAAGTATCACTTCTTCACCGACCATATCCATACCTCTCGCTTCGGTGCGATGATGAATGCTCGTTCGGCAGCAGAGGGTATCGCTGAGAGCAAAGACCCTAATCTCGCTCCACTTAAGGCGATGATGATCAATGTGGCTTTGCCTGTGGAGAACTTCAAGCGTGAGCCTGGCAAGCCTGTTGTCTTCTTGACTGGTGACAGCACGGTGAAGAATGCCGACAAAGACAAGGATGGTATGTGGGGCTGGGGCTCTCAGGCTTATACCGTCTTCGACCAGAAGAAGATAACTTGTGTGAATGCTGCCAAGGCAGGTCGCAGTTCTCGTTCTTACCTCAACGAGGGCAGATGGGAGAAGGTGTATAACAGTCTTCAGCCGGGCGACTATGTGCTCATCGAGTTTGGTCATAACGACATCTGTTCTCTGACCGACAAGAAGATGCGTGGCTCCATTCCTTGTGCCAAGGACACCTGCCACGTCTATCAGATGGAGGAGAACAAGCAGTATGAGGTGGTATATTCTTTCGGATGGTATCTGAAGAAGTTCATCCAGGATGTTCGTGAGAAGGGTGCCACTCCTATCCTCGTTTCCCTCACTCCTCGCAACGAGTGGCCTAAGGGCAAGATAGAGCGCAGAAATGATACCTACGGCAAATGGTATCGTGAGGTAGTGGCAGAGACTGGCGTCGATTTCCTCGACTTGCACAATATCTCTGGTGATGCGCTCGACAAGATAGGTCAGAAGAAAGCCAAGGCTTACTATAACCACGACCATACTCACACTTCACTCAAGGGTGCGCAACTCAATGCCAAGAGCGTGGCTAAGGGATTGAAGAAGATGAAGAGTCCTTTGGCTAAGTATTTGAAGTAAAAGTTGATAAAGATGAAACACAAGTATCTTTTGATGGCAAGTTGGCTACTGATGTCGCTGCCTATATCGGCTCAAAACATACAGTTGGATTTGAGCAAGGCTCAGAACGTGAAGTCGAATGCACCTTTCACTCGCAACATCGAGGTGCCGGATGGCAACTATAAGGTGACAGTGGTATTAGGCTCCAAGAAGAAAGCGGGCAATACCGTGGTGCGTGCTGAGAACCGCCGACTGATGGTGGACGAGGTGGCTACGAAGAAAGGACAGTTTAAGACCGTCGAGTTCGTGGTCAACAAGCGTACGCCTGAAATCGAAAAGGGCAAGAGAGTGAAAGTAAAGGACCGTGAGAAAAACTATAACACCTGGGACAACGCCATCAACCTGGAGTTTACGGGGGCTGCTCCTGCCGTGAAGGAGGTGAAGATAGAGCGTGACACGACCGCTACTACCATCTTCCTCTGTGGAAACTCCACCGTAGTCGATCAACCCTACGAGCCTTGGGCTAGTTGGGGACAGATGATACCTCGCTGGTTTGGTCCAGAGATTGCCATCTCCAACAACGCAGAGAGCGGTTTGACGGCTGCCTCTTTCTTGGGTTCCTATCGCTTGGACAAGATTCTGACGATGATGAAGAAGGGCGACTATGTCATCTGCGAGTTCGGTCATAACGACCAGAAGGAGAAGATGGCGGGCGCTGGTGCTTGGTACAACTTCTCTTATAACCTCAAAGTCTTTATAGATAAGGTACGTGCGAAGGGAGGCAACATCATCTTCGTGACTCCTACCCAGCGCCGTCGCTTCGATGATGCTACCCATAGCAAGATACTGGAGACACATGGCGATTATCCTGATGCCATGCGTGCCGTGGCTAAGCGAGAGGGAGTGCCAGTCATCGAGTTGCATGACATGACCCGCACTTTCTTCGAGACCTTGGGATATGAGAACAGCAAGAAGGCGTTGGTGCATTATCCTGCCAACACCTTCCCAGGACAAGACAAGCCGCTCGCCGACAATACCCACTTCAATCCATACGGCGCCTACGAAATCGCCAAGATGGTGGTGATGGGGATGAAGCAACTTAACTTGCCTATCGTGAAATACTTGCGCTCCGACTGGAAGGACTTCAATCCAGCGCAGCCTGATGACTATAACAAGTTTGTTTGGTACAATTCTGTTCAGCAGGATGTGACGAAGCCAGACGGAAACTAAATATAAATGATAAATTATAAATGATAAATTATAAATTATTTGCAACGCTCTTGTTGGCAGCGACTTCGATGTCTCTGTCGGCAACAGAGCGTGATACCATTTGTATCGACAACGGATGGATGTTCCATCGTGGTGACATCTCGGAGGTATCTCAGTTGAAGTCTGCGATGCAGGCTCAGGGTGAGGCGGTCAATCTGCCTCACGACTTCCAAATCTCACAAGACTGGGTGGCTCCTGATGCCAGCGAGCGACCCGACAACAGTGATGCGGGCAGCAATGTGCGCAGCCGTTTGAGTCCTCGTGGATTCAAGGAGATGGGCATCGGTTGGTATCGCTATGAACTGACTCCGAAGGAGGAATGGAAGGGCAAGCGCATCGTGCTCGACTTCCAAGGCATTATGCTGGTGGGAGATGTCTATCTCAATGGACAGCGCATCGGGGGCACCGACTATGGCTACCTCGGAATGGATGCCGATATTTCCAAACTCTTGAAGTATGGACAGGTGAACGAGATTGCCGTCAAGGCAGACACTCGCAACCCGAACAACTCTCGTTGGTACACGGGTGCTGGACTCTATCGTGATGTCAACCTCATCGTCACTGACTCCAAGTTGTACTTCCCTCGTCATCCTCTCTTCATCCGTACCGTCAACAACAATCAAGTGGATATCCGTGCGGAGATTGTCAATCAACTGAAAATCGATAAGGCGGCATCGGCTGCTATCGGGAAGGATGGTAATCATTCCGTGATTCCTGTGGAGGTTCGCATCCTTGATGCGGATGGCAAGGTGGTGGCTCAGCAGAAGACTGACCTTGCCTTCAATGCCCAGTGGCGTGACCGTGAATATGAGTTGCCTGGCATCTCGCTTCCGAATGCTCATCTCTGGTCGTGCGATACACCTTATTTATATACGGCAGAGGTGACGCTCTATGATCATCAAGGCAATGTGGCTGACCAAATCAAGGAGCAGTTTGGTGTGCGCACCATCGAATATACGCCAAGCCAGGGCTTGCTCGTCAATGGCAAGAAGGTATTGCTGAAGGGCTATGCCAACCATCATACCTTGGGAGCACTCGGTGCTGCGGCTTATCCGCGTGCCATCGAGAAGCGATTGAAGTTGATGAAGGAGTTCGGCATGAACCATGTGCGTACTTCTCATAACCCTTATAGCGAGGACTTCCTCAAGCTCTGCGACCGTCTCGGTATCTTGGTGGTCGATGAACTTTATGACAAGTGGCTCACCCAGTATGCCGGTGGAAAGGTGGAGTGGGAAAGCCTTTGGCAGAAGAACATCCCAGAGTGGGTGACTCGTGACCGTAACCATCCTTCTGTCGTGCTCTGGAGCTTGGGCAATGAGTTGCAGCAGTATGCCAACTTGCCTTTCAACGACTGGGGCGTGACGGCATACAAACTTCAGAAGGAACTGCTTCATCGTTATGATGATACTCGTCTCACGACCGTGGCGATGCACCCTCGCTATCGCAATCTGGAGACCAACGACATTCCTGCCGACTTGGCGGTGGCTACGGAGGTCAACTCCTACAACTATCGCTATATGTACTTCCCTGGCGATATGCAGCGTTATCCAGAGAAGACCTTCTATCAGAGTGAGGCAAGTACGGCTGCGATGGGACCTAACTTCTATGAGATGGATAGGGACAAGGTGATCGGTTTGGCTTATTGGGGTGCCATCGACTATCTCGGCGAGAGTATGGGATGGCCTGTGAAGGGCTGGAACCAAGGTGTGTTCGACATCTCCTTGCAGCCAAAGCCGGATGCTTACTTCGTGAAGAGCATGTTCTCGGAGGAGCCTACCGTGCATATCGGTGTCATCGAGAAGGGTGGCGGCAATGTGCAGTGGAATGGTATCAATGTCGGTGTAGGCAAGCTGTCGGAGAACTGGAATCGTGAGCAGGGCGAGAAGATTTCGCTCTATACTTATACCAATGGTGACGAGGTGGAGCTGTTCTTGAATGGCAAGAGCCTCGGCGTGAAGAAGAATTCCGAAGACCCTAAGCAGCGTGCTCGCATCAAGTGGGATGGCATCGAATATGCACCTGGCACCTTGGTGGCTGTGACTAAGAAGAATGGCAAGGTGGTGGCTCGCCATCAGATAGAGACCACGGGCGAGGCAGTCGCTCTCAAACTCGTTCCTGATGCTGAGACATGGCATGCCGATGGACAGGACTTGATGCACGTTCGTGTCTATGCCGTCGATAAGAAGGGCAGGAGAGTGGTGAATCCGAAAGACCAGAATGCCTTCGCCAAGTTGCAGTTCTCTGTGAAGGGAGGTGCCGACATCGTGGCTGTTGACAACGGTGATATGACTTCGGGCGAGTTGGCTAATTCAGGCAAGCAACTCTCGAAGACCGCCGAGCGTAGTCTCTATATGGGTTCTGCCTTGGTCATCTTGCGTTCTCAGACGGATGCTTCGAAGGTGGAGCTGATGGTGACGAATGGCAAGGCGAAGAAGACAGTGAAGTTGGAAACGAAATAAAAAGAGTGCAAGGCAGCAGAATGATTTCTGCTCGTCTTGCACTCTTGCTTTTTTGATAAGATGTAGAGCTTTCTTATTTGAGAAAGATCTGTATGATGTATCGTCATTACTTGATGACCTTGTCGGTGACGACCTTTCCGTTGGCTAGCGTCGTCTGTCTGATGTTGACTCCTTTGGTGGGAGTCGCTAGCTTGGTGCCGTTCAGCGAGAAATACTCCACACGGGCGATGGCGGAGTGGCTGCTATTGCCGTCAGCCAAGGTCTCTTCGATGCCGGTCGTCTTTACGCTCGGATAATACTCGTCGATTGATTCGATGGCATCCTTATTCTCTTCCTTCATGATGTTCTCCACCAGCGAGTTGGCATACACCTCGATGTTGGTGTAATAGCCCTTGGCATCTAGCGAGTAGGTAAGCGCATCCTTGGCATCATTTGGGTTCAGGCCGTTGGCTTTCTCCCATTCGTCAGGAATTCCATCGTTGTCGGAGTCGAAACCGGCAGGACGGCTGCCCTTGCCAAAGTTGGTTTCCGTATAACCATTCACATCGGATACAAGGTCGATGATGCCGTCCGACTTGGTGACGCTGCCCTTGTAGGTGGCGGTTCCAGTCTTAGCCTCTTTCATATATCGGGCATCCACCTCGTCACGATAGAGCGATGCTCCCACGTATGCCAATACCTTATTATATGCTTGTTCGGCAGAGTGGGTGGTCACCTCGCCCTTAGGAGCCGGACTGTCCATCTTGATTTTTACACAAGATACGCCATCGATGGTGACGTGGTTGACAGCATCGCCATAGTAGTTGTGGGTATCAGCTGAATATTTCTCACCATCGAGTTCGTGGGTTCCTTTGTCGTAGGAGATACCATTCCAGTCCTTGTTCTTGGTCACCTTTCCTGCGGTGGTCTCCGTCGTATTGCCATTGATATAGTAACGGCTCGTCATATTGTATAGTTCGGGATGCTTCTTGTCTGAGTTGTCGCTTGTTGCCACGGTCACGAGGGTGATGCGGTCTTGGCTTCCTCGCTCCTTTCTGTTGCTCACGCTCACACTGATGCCGTTTTGTGTGGTCTTTGACAGCCCTTTGCTAGGACCCGCCTTGTAATAGTTGTTGACGATATTGATTTGTCCTCCGCCGGGACCGCCATAGCAAGTGCCTTGGGCATTGTACATCACGCAGTTGCGGAAATCCACATTCTCAGCTTGCACTGGGTTCTTCCATTGGTAGGTCTTATAATCATAGTTGCTGGTATATCCTGTCCAACTATATCGGGCACCGCAGAATCGAGGACCACGGTTCATCACGTGGGCGATGAAGTTGTGGTGGAAGCTGGCTAGTTTTCCTCCCCAAATGCCGCCATAGCCGTGTGCTCCCTTGCTGTGTCCAGGGTTGGTGAGGCTTTCGGCTACGGTACACCATTGCATGGTGAAGTTGTTGTTGTCATAGAATGAAGCCACCTCGTCGATGCTCCAACTGAAGGAGCAGTGGTCGAAGATGATGCCCGTCTTGTTGCGTTGCCAAGTGGCATCGGCGCCATCATTGATGTCTTTCTCTTGACCACGACGGAAACGGATGAATCGGATGATGCAGTTGCTCTCAGGACGGATGGTGTAATATCGGAGGGTGATGCCCGGTGATGGAGCGGTTTGTCCGAGGATGGTGGTGTTGGCACCGATGGTGAGGTCGCTTGCCAAAGGAATCACGCCCGATACATCGAAGACTACGATTTTCTTCTTGCTGCCATTGACAGCAGCACGGAAGGAACCAGTTCCCTTGTCGTTGAGATTGGTGACGTGGATGATTTCGCCACCTCTTCCTCCAGTCACATATCTGCCGTGACCTTCTGCTCCTGGAAATGCCGGTGCTTGTGCGTTGGCTGTCATGCAGAGAAGCGAGGCAGCCAAGGATGCGAGTAGTTGTTTGTTCATTTGCTAGTTGTAGTTTGTTGTTTTTATTGTTGATACGATTGCGATAAGATCGCCTATTTGTTGGCAAAGTTACATTTATTCTTTCGTATCACCAAATGTTTCTTAGTGGAATCATATCATTGTTTCGTTATTTTAAACTTTTTATGGAGAAATGTTTGGTGGATTAAGAAAAAGTTGCTACCTTTGCACTCGATAAAACATCAAGAGTTGCCCAGTTGTGGCACACCAACCGAGTTTCGCATAGAGATAACCACGGTGGTAAAAGGATGCGTAAGTGTTTAACAACTTAAAATAATTATCTTTATGAATACAAATTCAAACAATTCAAAGAGTGTGAATGATGCTGTCAATGCACAGCGTGTAGGTAATGCTGTCAATTCACAGCGTGTAGGTAATGCTGTCAATTCACAGCGTGTAGGTAACGAGCATAACAATTATGCTCAGGTAAGAATCGCTCATTATGCCGCTTGCTTTGCGGAGTATGATGACGAGAAGTTGCAGGCGACTGTTGCCCATGAGCGTAAGGTGCGTGGCTGGGTCTCAGAGCGCAGCTACTTCTTGGCGGCGTTGAGAGAGGAGTGCGAGAAGCGCCACCTTGATTATTGCTGGTAAGGGTTGAACTCCTCGATAAAAGGCTGGAGATTTCCGCCTCTTGGTGAGTTGTGGTCTTCGAGGACGGCGAAGGCGATGAGCTTGTACTTGTTCTTGAACTCCGCCTCATCTATCACTTCGTGGAAGAGTCGGGCAATGTGGTGAGGCGGATTGTGGAAGGCTCCACAACCGAAAGCACCTAGCACAATGCTGTCGTGACCATGCAGCAATCCGATTCTTAGCATCGTGCGCATCTTGTTCTTCGTGATGGCTGCATCATGCTCCGTGATGTTTCCGTCGGCATCTAGCTCTGGGTGATTGATGGCAGGCACGGCAACGAACGACATGTAATAAGGAGTGTCGAGTAGGGCGAAGTCTTGCTTGGCTCCAGCTCGGAACACGGTAGCCTTCGGAACATACACTCCACCGAAGGGAACGGCGAGGGGATACTGGTATCTGCTTTTCTCCAATCCATACTCTGCTGCGTAGGAGGCGTAGCGATACATGGAGAGGAAGAGGTTGGTGCTGCGGAAGAGACTCTCCTCCTGTGCTCGGCTACCATTCAGCACGCCACCGCCTGGGTTGCGACGGCTGGCAAGGTTGAGTACCACTGGGTTGTAGCCTTCCTTTTGTAACTGATGTCCGCAATGTATGCTGTCGTCATTTTCCACGATAATCTTTGTCTCGCCTTCGATGGTAGGAATGCTGGTGGCATCCAAGGCTCTGGTGTAGAATCGGCTGCCCTTGAGCATCGGTTCATTGTCCAGGAGTTCCACTTCCTCCCCACTCTCCGAGGTATAGCTTCCCTCCAGCACGATATGAATGGTTTGCTGATATACGTCAGCCAGTTGTCTTCTGTCGTTGATCATATAGCAATTTTCTCTTTCTGTTTAGACTCATTGATTTCTTCTTTTAGATATTCATAGATATATAAAGGACTTTGGATATATAGTCCGGTTTCAGTATCAATGAGTTTCTTGTAAATATTTGAATTATATACTGTATTAAAGGCATCAAGAATCTTCATGCCATAATCCTCTTGTAAAAGAGATACAATTTCTTCAACATCACAGTCGATAATGAAATTAATTTGTTTTTTCTCTAATGCCATATCCTTTTAAGTTTAGAAATAGCCTTTTCTGTCCCAAAGAAGTATTGGCTATTCAGTTTTTTATATTCCAATCTTTTGACGAGTTCTTCTATGGTGATAAAGTGTAGCATAAATATGTTGATTTGGTAAACTACGCTATCATCTGCTACGGGGCCAACAACAATATCGTAGTTATGTACCCTTTTGCCCCTTGCTTTTCTGTTGCTAAGGATGAATTGTGCCCATTCATTGCTGACACCTTCAAAGACTTTTACTTTTAGTTCTTTGGAGCTAAGCAGACTTTCGTCAAATTCATATTCCTGTACGATAGGTGAACCACAGCTAGAAAATTTCGTGCGTCTGACAGCCATATCAAGAGCTTGTTGCTTGATATCTGTAAGATAGAATCCTTTTCCGAAGTCTTTATTGGGCTTACATTTTTGGAAGTCTATCTCTTTGAAGTCGATGTTTGTACCATGAAATAATCTCATTAGATGGTTCCTCCATTCCTTCTGCTAATAATTAACATATCATCTATAGCATCATCCAATGACAGAAGATGCTCTGCGGCATAACATTCGTCTATAAAATCAAGTGCCTTATGTTCTTTCAAGTAGTTGAAAGACATGTCGGAAGGCATTCCGAATGCCTTTCCGAATTGGGTAATACACATATTGATATATCTAATCTTGTCCATATCTTATGATTTATATTTTGCCGCAAATTTACGATAAATATCCCAATCCTCCAAAAATAATTGGTAAAAGATTACGATTATCTCAAATATTCTTTGTATCTTTGCCCTCGAATGGGAGGCGAGACTTGCGCCTTTGCCACCCGATAAACGGAATGTTTAACAATTAAAATAGAAAATAAGAAACAGAAAGAACAATTTTATAGACATATAATGTATTAATATACAAAGCGTTTACGATTATTTGGAATACTCTCGAAATTTGGCGATAGAAAGATGTATATTCCTTAAATAAGTTCTGTGAACGCCTGCGCTATAGCGTGGGCGGAACTTATCGGAATATACGGGCCACGCCAAATGCCTGAGAGTATTGATAAGTGAAGCTCACGCTTCTTTTATCCTTATTCTTAGGCATTTTCTGTGTGCCTGTATTTCCTAAATGTTGTTTTCGCTCGTTGAGTTATAGCGGCATTTTATTGATATTGGTTATGTTGCCAACATCTTTTGTCTTCTTTGCAAAAATCACCAAACATGGTTTCTGTTTGTGGTTGTTTTCAAGAATTATTTGCTGCTAGAGGTTAAACCAATGAAGTGTATTTAAGTGTATTTAGCTATCCATCTTTTGCATATTTATATTATGTATGAGATGGAAGCTTTTGCATTTGAATATACTTGTTGACAAGTTTCGTAATTGAAATTGCGAAAGATAACAATGGCAGGTACGTATAAATTTATTGATTTATTTTGTGGTATTGGAGGGTTTCGCTTAGCTTTTGAAAAGTTAGGTGCTAAATGCGTTTTCTCCTCAGATATAGATTCTTTTGCTCAGCAAACATATTGTGATAATTTTGGTGTTGTGCCAAATGGTGATATTACCAAAATTGAAGCAAAGCAAATCCCATCTTTTGATATATTGACAGCTGGTTTTCCTTGTCAACCATTCAGCTATGCAGGCTTATGTAAAGGCTTTGAAGACCAAACGAGAGGAACACTGTTTTTTGATGTCTGTCGTATATTGTCTTATCATAAACCTAAAATGTTCTTTTTGGAGAATGTTAAGGGATTGGTATCTCATAATGGAGGAAAGACTATGAGTACAATATTGGAAAATCTTAATGAGTTAGGTTATGATGTTCATTGGAAAGTGTTAAGTTCTTTGGATTTTGGATTGCCGCAGAAACGTGAAAGATGGTATTGTGTCGGATTTGACAAAAAGGTCGATTTCGATTTTCCAAGGCCAATACAGAAAAAGGCTGTACTTCGTGATATTATTGATTTGACAGATTGTAATCCAGCGTTGAAACTGAGCAAATTTGAACATGACAGAATACAGTATCATTTTCTACATTGCCATGAACAGGAAAGGGTTCAACATGATAATTCTAAATATGCCCCTAATACGAAGAAAGGAAAATATGGTATATTCTCTTTTCAAAAGTCTGATGGATCGTTAAGGTTTCATGTGGGTGATGCTGCAAAAACTCAAATACAGGAAGCTTTTTATGCTTGCTTGGATACTTATGCGCCTACTATTATAGCGGGGCGAACTCCAAAATTATGGGATATAGATAGAAAACTTTCTGTGTTGGAAGCGAAACGTTTACAAGGGTTTCCTGATAATTTTAAGTTTACGGTATCTGATAATCAAGCATATAAGCAACTAGGAAATTCTGTAAGTGTTCCAGTGATAGAGAAGATAGCTGAAGAAATGATTAAGTCATATAATAAGTAGAAATTATGTATTATATTTCAGGACAAGTAGTAGTGAATTCTATTTCCGCATTAAGGGGAAAGGTAGAGAATAAGTTCTTGGGATTGCTTGGCATATTAAAGGCTATCTCAACAGATAAAGTTATGCCTAATTTTACGTATAGAATTAATGATGGAGAATTGGCTTCTTGGCTTGATAATCAATTGTATCTTGCTAATTATGAAGGTACATACGGAAGTTCTGAACTTTATATCAAGTTTTCTTCACAATGGTTTCAATATGTGAGTGAAAGGTTTATAGATAAGACGATAAATGTAAATTCTCTGTTAGTGTTTTTATATAAATACGAAGCGTTTGATAGAGAACTTACTTGCCAAGAACTTTTGTTGCGCTTTTGTGAAGATTATCATTTGTCTCAAGAAGTAGTAAAACAATGGTTTGTCATAGATGAAATTCAACTGTCTTATGATACTATTCTTTTTTCTAAGGTCAGTTTGAAAAAACAGCTTTGTATTCCGAATAATACGATTTCATTTGATGCACCATATTCAGTTAAAGCAAGAGCTGGTGAACTTTCACGAGCTCCTTTCTTGCAGACATTATATGCAGGAATGGATAGTATTAAATGTTTGTTGCTCCTTAGAGAAAATATAGATGAGTATTATAGTGGAAAGAATGTTGTTTGTAAAGCACAGTTTACAGCAAATGTCGCTTCCAAGTATCGCCCCTACATCACCGCCATCAAGTCGAAGCCATTCCTTTTGTTGGCTGGTATCTCTGGTACAGGCAAGAGCCGAATCGTCCGTGAGTTGGCTCGTGCTTGCTGGGATGTAGATTCCCCTGAATACACGGCGCATAAACCGAAGAACTATGAGATGGTGCAAGTGAAACCTAATTGGCATGATTCCTCAGAGTTGATTGGGTATGTGAGCCGTATCAATGGCGAACAGTATGTGGTTGGGCCATTCCTTAGATTCATGGTGAAGGCGATACTCGACCCCAATACTCCTTACTTCTTGTGTTTGGATGAGATGAACTTGGCTCCGGTGGAGCAATACTTCGCTGAGTTCTTGAGCGTTATTGAAAGTCGTAAGCAAGAGAATGGCAAGGTTGTAACTGATCCTATTGTGGATTATGAACCAACGGAAGCTTATAAGAATCTGATAGACCAACTTTTTGATGATGACGAAATACGTGCAGAGTATTTGAAGGAGAAAGGAGGCAAGCGTCTTTCCATCCCTCAAAATCTCATTGTCGTAGGCACAGTAAACATGGATGAGACCACCTTCTCTTTCTCTCGAAAAGTGCTTGATAGAGCTATGACCATCGAGATGAATGAGGTGAACTTGGCTGGTGGATTGACCCAAAAACATGAAACAATAGGCAAACTCAACTTTGATGACTTGGTAGGGATGAATGTGGAAGGCGTGGATGTTTATGCTGATCATCAGGATGTTTGTGATAAGGCTATTGCGTATCTCCAAAAGATAAATGATGTCTTGGAGGGCACCCCGTTCAAGGTGGCTTATCGTACACGCAATGAGTTCTTGCTCTATGTGGTCAACAATCTGCCTTATCGCAAAGATGAGGATGGAAATGAATTGAGCGAGGAAGAGGTCGTGGCTCGTGCCTTGGATGAGATTACTTCGATGAAAGTTCTCTCTCGCATTGAGGGCGATGACCAAAAGGTAAAGGAAGAACTTCTTGCTCGATTGGAACAGGCTGTGACCGATATGTTGCCTGAGACATTACATGAGAAATCTGTTTCTTTGGCTAAGTTGAAGGAAATGAAAGAACGTTGTAAAACGGGCTTTACCAGTTTTTGGAGTTAATCAAGTATTTGGATAGAGAAGGATATAGGGTATATATAAATAGGTAGTGTATGGAACTGCTGAGGCTGGAGCATCAAGACTTTGTGATGACCATCGAATGCACCAAGTTTGATGCAATATGGAGAAAGGCTAAGGGAAATGTGGGAGAGGAGCATCTTACTTCCACTTACTCTTGGTCGGATGGCGTCGTGTCGGTGGAGCGGCTTGGGGAGGAAGGTAAATCTTCAGAAAGTATCTTGAAGGATGTGCCTGCACCAGCTATCTTCTTTGATAATGCGGACTATCCGATATGGATTGATTTCAAGGAAAATAGCCATGTCAAGGGGGCAAGGTTGTGTTCTGTTAGCCAAAGTGATAATGAGCGATTTGCCTTCAGAAGAGGACTGCTCGCTGGCTTTCTCAACTATGGCAATGAGATAGGACGTTCGGAAATCAACTTCGAATATGATACGGATAAGGGAAAGCGAAGGTTCTCTTTCTCTTTTGAGGTGTTGAGTACCAAGCTTGATTATCATAGCCATTGGAAGAAGATAGTGGAAGACATCGAACAAGAGTATCGTATGCTATCGCTTGATTTCTTGAAGCGAACTTTCCATAGCTTTTCTCCTGATGCAAATGGCGAGACACCAGAGATTATCTGGTGGAGCATCTTTGCGGCTGAACAAAAGAAGTTCTTGACTGCTTGCAAGAATATCATTGAGCGTCCTCGCCATCGATTGCATGGTAGGGAGACTTTTCTTCGTGCCGATAAGTTGCGCAGAATACCTATGTCCTTAGAAAATGAGATAGCCGAGCATCGCAAGGAGCTTGCTCGGCTTTATCGGGTGGAGGAACAGGTGCAGTCGAACGATACACAAGAGAATCGTTTCTTGAAACATGTCTTGGCGCAAATCACGGATAGATATGCTGTGTTGAAGGAACGTATCTTGAAGGTGGAGGGTGTATCTGATACTACAAGGATGGAACTAGAGGATACCTTTCTCGCTCTCAATAGGTTGCGGAGGAATCCTTTCTTCCGCACCATCGGTCGTTTCAAGGGATTGAATCAGGAGAGTCTGATTTTGCAGAAAGCAACTGGCTATAGTCAGGTTTATCGCACATGGAATTTGTTGCGCAAGGCTTATTCGCTCAATGAGGGAATGTATCGCTTACAGTCGAAAGACATCGCCACGCTTTACGAGATATGGTGTTTCATTGAGGTGAGCCATATCGTAAAGAAGCAACTCGGACTTGGGGATGATGGAGTAGAACATCGCAATCGTATGGAGTTGAATGGCTTGTTTACTTGGGAACTGGGCAAGGGGAAACATTCTCGCATTCTCTTCCGAAAGGACGGTGTAGAGTTGGCGGAACTTGTCTATAATCCGAAGAATACGGAGCGAGTGAACGATAACATCGGTATGACTCACCTCATTGTGCCAACCGTACCTCAGAAACCGGACATCGTATTGCAACTTACCAAGAATGATCTTCAGAAAGACATGAAGATGACGTATCTCTTTGATGCAAAGTATCGTATTGCCAGTAAGTTGGGCAATGGGGTGGATGTTCCTCCTGACGATGCTATCAATCAAATGCACCGTTATCGTGATGCCATCTATTATCGTGATTATGCTGAGGCTCCATTGAAGAAGGAGGTGATAGGTGGTTATATCTTGTTCCCTGGTGATGGTAAGCCGATGGATGTGGAGATGGCTAAGTTCTACCAAACTATCAAGGAAGTGAACATCGGTGCCTTTCCGCTTCGTCCCAATGACGTTCAAAATGTACGCTTGCTTGAAGATTTTATCCAAGAGTTGATAGTGACAAAGGCGAAAGATACCATACAACATGTGATACCGCAGAAGGGTACTGTAGTGGAAGTGGATAATCGGGTATTGGTAGGTGTGGTAAGACCAAGTCATCGCCGTGACTATTTGCAGAGTTTCGAGGATTGTACTGCCACCTTATATTATACGGGCAGCAAGTTTCCAACAACGATTCCTTTGCAAGATTTGCATTACTTCATACCGTATTTGGATGGGAAAGGTATTCGGGATGTCTATGAGATAGTGAGCATGCGTACCATTTCGAGTAGAGAGGCCAAGCAGGATGAGAGAAGTGATGCTACGAATGACTTGCGACTGGCATTCGAATTGAAGTACAGTCGTTCTATTGCCAAGGAATATCGCAAGATAGATACTTCTCGAATGAAAAGCTATACTTTCTTGGATACCACGTTCTCTGAATTGGAAGATATGTTATAATGGCTTGTATGCCTTGATGTAATGTTGAGATAACATGAACGCCTAAAGAAAAAAGTATGCAAGCATATGATGAAAGTTTCCCAAAGATATAATGAAAGTCCTTCGAAGATATAGGTTATGTTGTTGAAACAGATAGGTTCGTTGAACGCATATCAGCTGTTGTGCGCTCGCCCATCAGCTGATATGCGCATGTACTACACGTGTTGTGCACACGTCACTTAGTTGATGGACGGTAATATGATAACTATTGGCACAAAAGCATCCTGTTTGGCTTGCCTAAGTATTATATTTCCGAGCCATAACTATCATCGTAATCAATCATTTCGTGGATATGGCGGTGCAAGGGTATGGATGGGTAGCGTAAGGCTACCCATTCTTTATTTCTCGTAAATCAAAAAATCTTGCTAAAGTCTTGTATCAACCACTTCCATACAGGCATTACCTCGATGGTCTTGCCATTTACTTCCACAGTTTCCTCGGTGTCGTAGCTTAAAATCAGGAGGCGTTGGCAATCCAAAAACTTGGTGAATTTTATCAATGCGGTGCTTTCTCGTTGCCAGGTCTCATCAGTCTTATGAGGATTGTAGCTTACCTGTATCGCCAAGGCAGCATCTGGAATGTAGAAATCTACCTCAATGTTTCGGTTATAGAAGAACACTCGCTCGTCTATGCCATATCGGCGGATGAGTTCCATGGCTACCATGTTCTCTAAGAGGGAAGTGTCGATATCCAATGCCAAGATACTGATGATGCCGTTATCCACAAAGTAGTACTTCGGGTTGGTTTCACGATTGGTGAGGTTGTCTGCGATGTTCTTGATGGGATATATCAGAAAGGCATCCTTTGAGTACTCTATGTAGTTGATGATAGTAGCTTTTCCTAACTTAGCACCAGTTGAGGCTATGATATTAGAAAGGCGGGTGAAAGAGGTGGGCTGTTTGACACTCTCTGCCATCTTTCTAAACAGAATACGGAGTGAGAACAGGTTGTCTATCTTGTTGCGAGTTGCTATATCGCCAATGTATATCTTCTGATAAACGCTATTGAGGTAATCTCGTTTGGATGCAAGTTGTGCTCCCTCTGGGAAACCACCAAAGCGGAAATACTCTGCAAAATATCTCTGTACATCAGCTCTGCCAGAAGTGGTTGCAATGTTCATGTCATCGTATGGGATATTATTGGCAGAAAGGTATTCGCTGAAACTATAAGGCAAGATATGCTTGGTAATGTATCTACCTCCTAATGTGGTAGCTACGTCACTGCTCAGCATCTTGGCATTGCTGCCAGTTATATATACTCTATATTTGTTGTCTGCCAATCGTCGGGCGAACTTATCCCATCCCTCGATGTTTTGGATTTCATCAAGGAATAGTATAGGGCGTTGTGCAGACATCATGCCATGAACCTCAAGGATAAGATTGAGTTCTTGGGCTGTCATTCCAATGAGTCGCTCATCCTCAAAGTTGATATATAGCATCGAGTCCCAAGTGATACCTTTTTTTAGGTTGGCTTGGATCTGCTGATAGAGCATGAATGATTTCCCTGCTCTTCGAACACCAATAAGCACATAGTTGGCGAAGTCTTCCTTCTCTATGTTTCGATGAACGACTTGCTGGCTTTCTATCTCTTTTCGATTCTCCAAAAGAATCTCTTTGATGGTCTCTTTTTCTATCATAATTGCAATATTGTTCTATTCGTAGAACAAAAATACAATAATTTTGTTTTATCTACAAAACAAAATGATGATTTTTGCGTATTTTAACGCAAATTATTCATTTCAGCCTTCTTGCCCTTCTTAAAACATAGGCAAATTTTCTTCGAAAAATACACTTTTCAATCTTCTTTTGCTGATATTGCCTAAAAAAATCGTAACTTTGCAGCCGCATTTATGAATAAGGTATTAAGTATCTCTATAAAAGGATGACAATGAATTTGAGCGAATTGGCACGCAAGCGAGTGGCGGTAGCCGCCTATTACTTTGTGCCGGGAGTGGTGTTTGCCAGTTGGGCAAGCCGTATCCCGGATGTAAAACATCTGTTGCACTTGGGCAACGGACAGTTGGGGTCGGTACTCTTTGCCATCCCCATCGGACAACTTCTGATGATGACTTTCTCTGGCATCTTGGTGAGCAAGTTTGGTAGCAAGAAGATGCTCGTGGTATCGGAAGTGTTTTATGCCTTGGCATTGCTGAGCATCGGTTTCAGCCATACCGTCTTTCATCTCATTCTCAGTTTGGTGGCTTTCGGAATGATGGCGAATCTGATGAATATCGCCACCAACACGCAGGCATGTTTCTTGGAAAAGATGTATGGCAGGAACATCATGTCTTCCTTCCATGGCTTGTGGAGCTTGGGAGGATTTGCAGGAGGTATCGTCGGTTCCATCTTTGCCAGTACCTCGCTTCCTATCCCTGTGCATTTCGGCAGTATCTTGGTGATGTCCCTCCTCGTGATAGCCATCGGCTTGCGTTATCTCGTAGATGACCAGACGGCAAAGGCGGAGGAAGAGGAAGTGCCGAAGTTCTCATTCCGTACCATCGACCCAACGCTGTTCTTGCTCGGACTGATGGGATTCGGTGGTATGTTTTGCGAGGGAACGGTCTATGACTGGAGCAGTGTGTATTTCTCTTCGGTGGTGAAACCCGATGAGGCTTTCATCCGTGCCGGATATGTGGCAGGTATGGGAGCGATGACACTCGGACGATTCCTTGCCGATGGTTTCGTTACGAAATATGGTCCTAGCAAGGTGTTGAAGACTTGTGGAGCCTTGATTGTCGTCGGCTTGTGGATGGCGGCAGGTTTGCCTTATCTCGTCACCGCCACTTTGGGCTTCTTGCTCGTAGGTTTCGGTATCTCTTCTTCCGTGCCTATCTGCTATAGCATCGCTGGCAAGCTCGGCACGATGAAGGCGAGCATTGCCTTGACCATTGTTTCGAGCATCAGTTTCTTCGGTTTCTTGGTAGGTCCTCCTGTCATCGGATGGCTCTCTGAGGCAACAGATCTTCGCATTGCCATCAGCATCGCCGCCTGCTTCGGCTTGTTTATCGCCTTTATTGCAGGGAAGGTAAGTAAAAGGGTAGAAGGATAAAAGTTATTTCTTACACTTCCTCCATCCTTGCCAATTCCCAACCTTTAAATTGCAAGATTATCTTATGCAGTGTTGTGCCTTGTCTTAAAGCTTCCACTCGTGGTGCCGCGGCATATCGGTTGATTTGCTCTACGGCATCCTCCCATTGCTTCTCGGCTCTTGTCATAGGCGTGCCATCTTCCTTGTAAGCATCCTTTGCCTCTTCATCAAACTCCTTTTTAGAAAGCACCTTCAGCTCCAAGATGTAGCTATGCTTGGTAGGATAGTGGGTGAGGTCGGGGAGGAGGAAGAAGTCGCAATAACCATGGTTGAGTTCCAACTCTGGAGCTGTGATATAGTAATCGTTCAAGTTCAGATATGCCATGAAGAAACCTTGCAGGTTGCGCTCCGACTCGATACTGTCACGCACAGATGATACCTTGGCGTAGGCATCAGCGATGTGCTGCAACGGCTCCTGCCACTTGCCCTCGAATGCCATGTAGGTAAACTGGGTGGTGAGGTTGATAGGGTTGACATAGTTGATGTCTTGAAATTCCTCCAACAAGTAATTGTAGTATTGCTTGCGCACGTTGTTGTTAGGTATGCCAAGTATCAACTGGCTTCCGAATGTACCCTTGATGGTGAGCATGCCATAATAGAACAGCAAACTTGGGAAAATCTCAGCTTTCGGAATCTGATAGGCTGAGAAAGACTCATAGAGCTGTGTGATAATCTGTCCTTCCTCGGCTATCTTGTGTATGATGCCACGACGTTCGCCATCGAGTTTGTCGAATTGCAAGAGTTTCTTCATCTTACCATAGTCGGTCTTGGTGTTAGGGTCGATCATGATTCTTGGAGGTCGGCCACAGTCCATGTAATTGAGAAGATAGTAGAGCACCATGTCGCAATTGAACATTCTTAGGTTCTTGTCCAAGGCTTGTTTGGCAAAACAATAGTTATCATACCATGGTTTCATATCGTTGACCATGGCTTCAATGTCACAATCGGCTGGCAGCAGTCCATTCTCCTTGTAATAAGTGAACATGTCGATGACATCCTTGGTCGAGAAACCAAGCATCTCGTCAAACTCAGGCTTGATGGAGATGTTCCAACCGATGTTGTATCCGCTTGTCACGTCATCTAATGTCACTGGGCTGACACCCATCATGAAGATACGCTCGAAGTTGCCTTTGAACTTCTTGAACACGTCACGATAGAAACCGTCGGCATGGGTGATGGCATGATATACCTTCTCGCCATGCTCATTGAGCACGACATTCGTAAAGTTGTCGTACTCGTCGATGATGAGATAGAGAGGGTAGTTGTGTGCCTTGGCAGCTTGGAAGAGAAGCTGCAGCTTGTCGGCATGTTCTGTCTTGGACAGAATTAGAGATACCTCATCTTCTGTATAGAATTCTGAATAGGTGCGGATGAAGCCATCAAGAGTGATGCAGAGGTACGCATTGAATCTTTCTTCCAAAATATCTATCTTACCTGTAATCTGTGAGAAGTCAAGGTAGAGTATCTGGTAGCTGCCTTGCAGAGGAGTAGGGTGCTTGCCAATCCAAAGGTTACCAAACAATTTTTGGAACTTTTCCTTCTGCTTACAGTCATAGTAAGAGTAGAGCATACTGAGGAATATGCTCTTTCCGAAACGACGTGGTCGGATGAAGAATAGGTTGCGAGGCTGTTTCTCTATTTCTGGCAAGAACATCGTCTTATCGACATAGTAAAGGTTCTGCTCGATAACCTTGGCAAAATCAGCCACTCCGTATGGTACTTCTTTCACTTGCTGCTCCATCATTGCTTACTTTTAAATGTAACTTGCTGCAAAGATAATGCAAATCGAAGACAATTCAAAATAAATTCATTTATTTTAATTGTTGAGTGAAACTTATCTCATTTAAAGTTAGCCCCGTGAAAACGATATGACAATATTTTTAGAGGATTAATTCTGCTTTATCGTGTGCTTTTATGGAGATAAGTTTCGGTTTATCGCTTAATTTATACTATTTTGTGATCTCTTTTCGTCAAATTGTGGTGTATTTTGTTAATTGACCGATAAAAAGCACAAATTGACCGATTATCGCCCCTGAAGAAGTTGCATTAGTTATAATTTTGCAGCGATTTTTATAGTTCAAAACAAAAAATACAATCTAATAACTAGGCTTATGGATAAACAAAGACTTTTGTTTGCTAGTGTGCTGATGGCTATGATGTCTTCAGCAGCCCTAGCACAAACCAATGTGACAGATCAGTATATCGTCAATGCAGGTTTTGACGATGGTACATTCGTTAATAATGCGCCAAAGGGGTGGACATTAGACGTGTATTCTTCATTGAAGACAAATAAGATTAGTACATGTGCAAAAGGTGATGGCTTGATTCCTGCCAACCAGAACCATTGGCAATTATACCAATGGAGTGGTGCCATCAAAGGTAAGGCCTATCAAAAAGCAACAGGTTTGCCTAAGGGTACATATAAGTTGACCGTAGCGGTCTCTTCCTCTTTTAGTGGAACCGTCAACTTGTATCTCAATGACAAAAAAACAGCCATTGTGTCAGGTTTGCCTAAGGTTTATGAAGTAGAGGCTGAGGTGACAGATGGAGCCATTGAACTTGGTTTGCAATTAGATGCCAATGGAAGCAATCAGACCATCGATTTCGATTCTTTTAATCTGTATAAGATGTCGGATGAATCTTGGGCGCTTGTGAATCCAAACTTTGATAATGCTACATTTGCCAATAGTGCTCCGCAAGGGTGGACGCTTGTTCTGACGTCATCAGGTGCTAGTTCTAAGATTAGTACGGGATTGAAAGGAGATGGCTTGATTCCTGCTGACCAAAATCACTGGCAATTATGGCAGCAAAGTGGTCCGATGGTTGGAAAGGCTTATCAGAAGTTGACCAATGTGCCAGTAGGTCGATATAAGGCAACCATGCTGATGGTACCTACTTTTAGTGGAACGGTGGATATGTTCCTTAATGACGAGAAGACTAGCGTTACGACAGCGGTAAACCAAGAATATTCCGTAGAGGGCCTTGTGTATGATGGAACTTTGGAGCTAGGTCTTGACTTAAACGTTGAGAATGGCGCACTTTTGGATTTCGACACTTTTACCTTGACCAAGGTGGATTTGCAAGCAGGTGATATGGCAGAAATCTTGTCTCGCATGAGCAAGGTATGTCAAGCTGATATAGCTAAGGAAAACCACCAAGTATGGTACAATAAGGAAGAGATGGATGCTGCCTTTGATGCCGCCCAGAAAGCACAGGATGATAAGGCTATGCAAGCTGCCGTCAATCTTTTGCAGACTGCTCATTATAACTTCTTGGCTATCGAAGATATATACAATACTATGCGTGATGCAGCTACTGTTATGTACGATAAGACAAAAGGTTCCTTGTTCTATGGCAGAACAGAAGTGGAGAATATTTACAATCAAATGAATGAATACTTCCAGGCAGATACCGACCAGCGTCAATGGATGCAGGGCAAATTGGCAGACTTGGAAGCTATCGACCAAGCATTTGCGCTCTTCAGTCGTATCACCAATGCCATTGATGAGGCAAAACGTCAGATGGCTTATACCAATTATAAGGGAAAGGCTGACTTTGAGCAAGCCCTGAAGGCTACTGAGCCTAAACAAATGAAAGCCAAAACTGTAGAGGAATATCAGGCCATCATTGATGAAATTAAGGTGGCGCAGAAGACCTATTTGAAGAATCGTCCTTCAGAGTGGATAACCATCCAAAATGGAAAACTTTGGCAAACAGACAATGGCAAGGGTGGTTTGACTTCTGTTCAGGCTCATGCTCCTGGCTTTGTTCGTGTGGGTGATGTATGGTATATGTGTGGTGAAGATCGCACAGGCTGGTGGAACCCTGATATCAATCTTTATTCTTCTGTAGATTTGGTTCACTGGAAATTTGAGAAGAAGATTGTGGAGAACGGTGTTACTACCCCAGAGTTGGGACATGGCAGAATGATAGAGCGACCTAAGTTGCTATATAATGCCAAAACTGATAAATATGTGGTATGGTGTCATTATGAGTCAGGTAACTATGGCGCATCCGAGGCAGCTTGTTTCGAGTGTGACAAGGTGAATGGTGACTATAAGGTAGTTTGGACAGGGCGTCCTTTGGGGGTGAAGTCTCGTGACTGCAATGTGTTCCAGGACAATGATGGTACAGCATACTTTGTATCTACAACGAATGAAAATCGTGACTTGGGTCTCTTCCGTTTGAGCGATGACTATCACGATGTCGTGGAGCATACACAACTTTTTGCAGGAAAGGGTCGTGAGGCTCCGGCAATCGTTCGTGTGGGTGACAACTACTTTATGTTTAATTCTGCATGTTCTGGCTGGGATCCTAATGCTTGTAAGATGTCTTATACCACCAACTTGAAAAGTGGTTGGACCAATTTGACACAGGTGGGCAATGACATAGCATACGATACTCAGGCTGCTGCCATATTGAAGATAGAGGGAACCAAGCAAACTACTTATCTTTATGTGGGTGATCGTTGGCAAGACCCAGGTTTGCCAGAGTCAAAGACTATCATCTTCCCAATCTCATTCAAAGGTACTAGCTGTAGCATGGACTATCGTGAGCGTTTCGACATTAATTTTGTGACTGGTGAATGGCGAGAGACTCCTACGGAGAATATCTTTGAGGATAGAACTGGATGGAAAGTCGTAGATTACAGTTGTCAGCAGAGTAATGCTTACCTTGCTTCTTATCTCATTGATGGAAAGTTGAGTACTCATTGGCGTAGTGGTGCAGATGGGGGAGAAGATGCTGCGCCACATCATGTTACGGTAGATATGGGCAAGACGGTCAACATCAAGGGATTCTTGGCTACTCCTCGCATGGATGGGTGGCATACGGGCTTGGTTCGTAATTACGAATTCCAGTTGAGTAATGACGGAGTAAATTGGACTACCATTGCCTCGGGCAATTGGTTGATGTATGATGTTGAGGTTGACTTTGGAAAGACATACGCTTGTCGATACTTCAAGATTGTCTGCAAAGATAACGCAGCTTCTATTTCGGAAATCAATATCGTTTCCTCTAAAGATACCCCTTCGTTACCTACAGACATTAAGGAAATCCATGCCAAGTCTGACAAGAAAGTAAAGGCTCGTACTTATTATACGATTGATGGCCGTCATCTTTCTGCTCCTCAAAAGGGAATTTATGTAGAGAAGGTAACCTATGAGGATGGAACTATTGAGACAATTAAGAAAATATTTTAGCAATGAATTTTACTTTTAAATTATGGCCAAGCTTGGTCGCCATCTTTATGATGGTGACCAGCTTTCAGGCAAAAGCTCAGACGCTTTTGCCTCATTTTGCAACCTCAGACCAATATGGTGGAAAGAAAGTCGATGACATGAGCAATTTTGTACCTATTCTAGATGACTATACATTGGAGGTAATGGGTACCAAGGGAAAAAGTATCAGTATCGCTTTTGCACAAGTACAATATACGCCTACTCAGAATGTCAAGGTAAGATTTGTGCAAACGAAAGGCAAAATCTATGTGTTTGAGGGAAATGCCTATACGTCCACTTTGACTCCCAACTATAAGTACATAGAGCAGGCTGGTAATTTGTTGCGAAATGGAAGTTTTGAAACTACTGGTACACAGTTGAACTCTGGGCGTTGGCAAGCTTCCGACTGGGACACTTGGAATGGTGGAACTCCTACTTGGGGAGCAAACGTTGGTGATGTCAATGTTCGTGAGAATGCTAATTATCGTTCAGATGGCAGCAAGAGCATTATTTTGCATACTAGTAGCCGCTGGCTTTGTCAGCAGATGACAGCTGGAGCTTTGGAGCCCAACGGACTCTATCGCATCAGTTGTGATTATTGGACTTCTGATGGGTGGAACAATGGAAACCACAAGTATCAAATCTGGTTGGGGTCTTCGATGGCAGGAAGCGACTTGATGACTTTCGACGCCTATACCACAGTCAACAACAATACTTCTAAGCAATCCTATGTCTCCACATTCCAGATGCCAAGCAAGTCTATCGGTAATGTGTTCTTGTCTTTCTATCGTTCTGAAAGTGGTGTCGATTGGCTGGATAATGTTAAGTTGGTTAAGTTAGTTCCATCGCATAAAGGTCTGACGGGAGTAACTTCTGCCATCTTTGCTTATGGTGCGTATGCGCCTGCGGATATGACTTTTCCTGACAATGTCTGCATCGACTATACCAACATGATAGTCAACCCTAACTTCATTGATGGCGCCATGAAAAGCGGAGCTCCAGCAGGTTGGACTCTTGATGCTAAAGTTACTCAATCGAAGATTAGTACAGGTGAGAAAGGTGGAGGAGTGATCCCGTCAGGACAAAACCACTGGCAGTTGTGGCAAGATGGCTCTCCTTTAAATGGATATGCTTATCAAACTTTGTCCAATCTTCCCAATGGTCGATATGAAGTCTCAGCCAAAGTGGTATGTACAGGTTTTAGTGGCTCCATCAAACTCTTTGCTAATGATGAGGAGACAATTATAGAGTCTGGTGTAGGCAAAGTCTATACTGTATCGGGTGTTGTAGTCAATGGGGTTTTGAAATTGGGACTCAACTTCGCCACCAAAAATGGAATTACCATCGATTTCGACTCATTTACCTTATTATATAAAGGTAAGGATACGGCAGGTTATCGCAAGACCTTGAATCGCAGAATAGAGGATGCCAAAGAAATCTTAGCCAACCTAGAAGATGGTTATGATGTAAGTACTCTCACACAGTTGGTGAAAAATGCAGAAAGCTTGGGTGCAGATGCAAGTTCGGATCAGGTGATTTCAGCCATCTCTGATATTGACCAAGAACTCAGCAAATATCAGGCTTATGTGGCTGAATGTGAGCTGAAGCGTAAGAAGGTTGCGCAATTTAAAACTGTTCTTGCAGATGCCAAAAGTGAACGTGCCACAGAATTATATCCAGCTACTGCTGATTTTGACAAGGCCATTGCTGAGGCTGAGTCTTTCTTTGGGAGATTGGAGAATAATCCAACCCTTGATGCAACGGTTGCACAGGATAAGCTGAATGCTGCCCGTGAGAATTATTACAATTCTCAGTTTAAGGTAGTACCTACGGCGCAAGTGGTTTCTTCTGTTGACTTGAGTTTGAATGGCTCAGAAAAATATCTGCTTCGTGTCGATGGAAAACCTTACTATCCAACGGAGATTCAGGTTCGACCAGATAAGATGCGTGGCTACTTGGGATGGAGCGAAGATGAAATCGAGGCTACTTTCAAACGAGCAGCCAATGATGGTTTCAACACTTTGAGCGTGCCGTTGTATTGGAGCGAGGTGGAGCCAGAGAAAAATCATTTTGATTGGCATATTCTTGACAGATACCTTGGGTGGTGTAAAAAATATGGTGTCAAGATGGAACTATTGTGGTTCTCCTGGAGCAGTGGCGGTCGCATTCAGTATTTATGGAATGTCAATGGCAAACAACAATTGCGTACTCCTGACTATGTATGCTCTCTAGAGGGAACTTCTGAGTTCAACATGCTTCGTAAGGAATGGGAGTATTCACTTGACTGGCGAGATACAAATTTGCGAAGTCGTGATGCATATGTGTTGGGACGTGTCATGGAGCACATAGCACTTTGGGATGCCAATAATGGCAAGACTCATTTAGTGATTGGAGTGCAGTTGGGCAATGAGGCTCGTGCCCATGGCGACAATGCGGCAACCTCTTCGGAAATCATAGACTATTACCATCATGTGGGTGCTGCTGTGAAGCAATCGAAATATGTGACTTGGACTCGTCTAAATTGCGTTTCTTATGAGACGAGTGGCAGAACCACGGCAAATGAAAACTTGCGTAACAATGGAGGAACCAATATCGACTTCGTGGGTGTTGACATCTATGGAACTAATGCTAATTCGGTAAAGGGTGACTTGAGTGGTTACTTAGGAACGAAAGGTAAAAACTTCCGTATGATTATGGAGATTGATGCCAAAGATTCCAATTCACCTATTTATCAGATGGCAGCTCTTGCAGGTGATAAGGCTTTCAATTATTACAATTTGGGTCCTGTGGATGGAAATGGGCTCTACTCTAATTCGGGGCATGTTTTGACAGAGCGCTCCTACATCAACCTCGTTCGCCAGCGCAACCAAATCCTCAACTTGGCAAACCAAGACATAGCCAAGATGAAACAAGGTAGTGGACTTTACGTGTATAACTATGCAGGTAACTCAACCTGTAGTCAGAGTGGTCTTGATGGAATCAGTTTTGTTCCAGATGATCAAAAAACGCAAGCAGTGGCTGTTCGTCATGGCAATGAAGAGGTGTTTTTGCTTTCTACAGCTGGTGGTACTTTCACACTTCCAGCGAAGTATAATGGCTACAAGGCGCAGAAAGGTTATTGTAATGCTAATAATAACTGGGTGGCTGAAGCAAACTTGACTATATTAAATGGTAAAGTCGTCATGCCAGAGACTTCTTGTGTGTTGATTACCAAGAATCCTAGAGTCATTACTGGCATCCAAAGTGTCTCAAGTGATTCTGAAAAGAGAATTGTTGCCTACTATGCGTTGTCTGGTAATAAAGTCGCACATCCAACGAAAGGTGTGTATTTAGTAAAAAAATCTGATGGGACAGTGACAAAACTGAGCAAGTAAACTAATGCAATACGAACTAGAAAGGTACGACATGCTTTTGGGCGGTCGTACCTTTGATTATTATTTATCACAATGACCGATAATAAACATAAATTGACTGAATATCCTCCCTAGATATGTTGCATAAGTTATAATTTTGCAGCGTCATTCTATGATTCCTTACTAAGTAAAACAATAACTAATATATATATTTATGGGTAGAATTAGATTCTTTTTAGCTAGTGTGTTGATGGCAGCGATGGCTTCCACCGCCTCTGCACAAAGTAATGTGACAGGGAAGTATGTCACCAATGCCGGTTTTGACGATGAGACCTTTGTAAATGGTGCGCCTAATGGATGGACTTTGGATGTGTCTTCTTCTTTAACGACAAACAAGGTTAGTACAGGTGCTAAAGGTGATGGTTTGATTTCTGCCGATCAAAACCATTGGCAGTTATATCAATGGAAGGGTGCCATCAAAGGTAAGGCTTACCAAAAAAAGACAGGCTTGCCTGATGGAACATATAAGTTGACCGTAGCGGTCTCTTCTTCTTTTAGTGGAATCGTCAACTTGTATCTCAATGACCAAAAAAAAGCTATTGAATCTGGTCAACCTAAGGTTTATGAAGTGGAGACTCTGGTAACTGGTGGAACCCTTGAGTTTGGTTTGCAATTGGATGTTAATGGAAGCAGGCAGACGATAGATTTCGATTCTTTTAATCTGTATCATAAAGAAGCTGGTACTAAGTGGTGGGGTAATGCACTTGATGATGTGTTGGCATCGTCTAAGGATGAAACGGCTACAAAGCCAAAAGTGAGTGATGCAGATCGCAGCAATCCTAAGAAAACCGTGTTTCTCTATAATACATTGACGGGTAAATTCTTAAATCAAGGAAGTTGGTGGGGAACTCATACAATAGTAAATGATGTTGGTATCAAATGTTGGATTCTAAAGAAGCAGGTTACCGTGAATGGTCAGGCTGTTGATAGGTATTATATAGAAACTGCTTGCAAAAATTCTCAATTTTCCTATAAAGATGACTATTTGGGCTTTAGCGGTAATGAACCTTATTTAGACAATGGTGAGGGGCAATGGATGATAGACCCAATAGCAGAAGGTAGCAGTGTGTATTATATTCATAGTACCCAGCATCCTAATATTTCGGATAGCTACCTATTTGTTGATTCTGACAATAAATATGTTCGTACAGCAGCGTTGAATGATGATTTAACAGGTAATGGTAGTAGAGCTAAATGGATTCTTGTCACGCAGCAAGATTTGATGGGCGAGTTTCAAAAGACAACGGTGCAATTGAAGGGTGTGCCTGCCGATGCCACTTTTATGTTGGGAGATCCTGATTTCCATCGTTATAGTATAGAACAAGTACAGTGGAAATTTGAACCTCCTACAAGTGGTACTTCTGCTACTCTTTTTGTTGGTATTAATAAGCATTACCAAAAATATGATGTTACCAAAAATGAATATGCATGGGTAGTTTCTGGAGACACCAATGGTGGTGATAGTAAGCATGGTTGCTATTGGTCAGCGAGAATAATTGGTGGCAAAGGAACGATGTATCAAGAATTGTCCATTAATAAGAGTGGATGGTACCAGATTCAATGTCAAGGAGAATGCTATGTGCCAAATGGGGCAAGCTATAATGTTGCTTCCTTGTTCGCAAAAACAGATGCTGTTAAAATTACCTCACCAATAAGAACCGTTGCAAGTAAAATAGGTGAGTTCTCTAAGACGGATATTGGTTCTAACTCAGAAGCAGAACGCTACTATAAATCTTATGGTGATTATACAAATACGCTGATGATTTATGTAGATTGTGGTACTGACAATTCCAAAGTTGCCACTCTCACATTGGGTATTAAAGTTGATGGTGAGAATGTGCCGGCAGAGACTGGTGTGGCAGTTGATGCTTTCCGTTTGCAATATTGTGGTCTTCCTGATGGCCATAACTTGGTGTTGGATGAGGATTTTACCAATTTCGATTATATCACCAAGGAAACGGGCGATAAGCAATATAACAACTCTATACTCTATTTGCACCGATTATTGACAAAGAAAATGTGGAACACGATTATCCTGCCAGTTGATTTGACTGCAGATCAGTTTAATACAACATTTGGTATTGACGCAAAACTAGCTCGATACAATGGTGTGAGAAATAATCGTTTGCAATTCTTGGTGCAAGATGACAAGAGTATTTACGACACAGAGGAAAAAGGCGCTTTCTTGAAGGCAAACATGCCTTACATTATTTGGCCAACCATAGAGCCTGAGCATACAGCAGCTTATACCTACACGACAACATTGGATGAAGATACGAATACTCGTGAATTGAATGCCTTTGACGTGACAGTGGGTACTCCTTATTATGTGGTAAACAATGTGTCGATGGATAAAGCTAATGTAAATCAAAACGTTATCAATGCCTCTGTGGATGCAGAAACGTTGAAGGATGGTTATGCTTTCCATGGTATCTTGACACAAGATTATGAGGGCAAAACTTTCCTTGATGGTGCTCATGTTAAGGCTGGTGACTATACTTTCAATCAAGGTAAGTTGCACTTATTCAAGGGTGACTATGGCATGAAAGGTTTTCGTTGCTGGTTCCATGCCGTAGATGGAGGTGTGAGTCAGGCCAAGTGGATGGGGGTTGAAATCAATGGCATCTCTGGCAACGAGGTGACTGGCGTGGATGCTCCTTGGAATGATGAGATGAACGACAAGATGGATGTCTATACCATCAATGGTCAGAAAGTAAATGTGCAACGATTGGAAGATTTGCCACGTGGCATTTACGTTGTCAACCATAAGAAATATGTTGTGAGATAAAAGATGATATGAGAATTATTAAAGATAAGATAAAGATGAAAAAGATATATATGACTCCACATTTGGAGATTCTTGCAGTTGTAAATTCAGAACAACTGTGCGATGGAGGAGGATTGTATGGTTGGTCTGCAACTAATGAGAGTGATGGGAGTTCAGATGGTGGTGGTAGTTCCGATAATGATGGAGACCCTGAGTGGGGAACAGCAGGTGCCAAACACTTTGACTGTTGGAACTCTTGGGATGATTGATGTCTCTACCTTTCCTAAGTAGATCATTTACTTTTATATAAATGTTAGGTTTTTATTAGAAGAGTGCTTGCCGTGATGGCAAGACTCTTTTGAATGAAGTTTATGTTAATAATTTAGATTTTAGCTATGTTATCGGCAAAGTTGGCAGAAATCCGACGTTTTTCGTCTAGAAATGACGAATATACGTGCTCGATGCCTATTTTGCCGATTTTTTATCTATCGAATGACGAAAATTACTAATATGTCAATGCAAAAGTAATTGTAATTTTGTGGTGTCAATAAGACATTTGAATTAACAATCTAACTTAATTTAAACTTATAAAGATATGAAGCTTAATATTGTTAAGACTGACACAAAGATATTGGCAGCATCGCTGCTGAGTATCGGATTGTCTAGTATTCCTTTTATTGGGAGTATGGCTCATGAGACTTTGGCGAAAAGTACTGAGATTCAGCAACAGCAATCCTTGAAGGTTTCTGGTGTGGTTTCTGATGGCGAAGGACCTATTATAGGTGCGAGCATTAAAGAGAAAGGTACCTCGAATGGTACTGTTACTGACCTGGATGGTAAGTTTAACTTGTCTGTAAAGCCTGGTGCTACTATCATTATATCTTATATGGGATATAAAAAGGTAGAAATGAAAGCTGTTGGAGGGAAGTTGATGAATGTTACCATGCATCAGGACAGTGAATTGCTCAACGAGGTGGTCGTTGTCGGTTTCGGAACACAGAAGAAAGTAAACCTTACAGGTGCAGTAGATGTAGTAGATAGCAAACAATTAGCAGAGCGTCCTGTAGCTAATGCAGTTCAGGCATTACAAGGTGCTGCTCCAGGTCTTCAAATAACACAAACTAGCGGTAGCGTGTCTTCTCGTCCTAGTATCAATGTTCGTGGTGGTACAACCATTGGACAAGGTACTTCTGGTGATCCTCTTGTCTTGATTGATGGTATGGAAGGTGATATTAACTCTATTAACCCTCAAGATATTGAGAGTATCTCCATCCTGAAAGATGCTGCTGCTAGTTCTATTTATGGTTCTCGTGCGCCATTCGGTGTCATCCTTGTTACGACAAAGAAGGGTAAGGAGGGAAAACCAACCATTAATTATAACAACAATTTCAGAATTTCTTCTCCAAACAAAACCAACCATTTGATGCATTCTGTACAGTTTGCGTCTTGGATGAATGATGCTTTTGTCAATGATGGTCGGAATCCTTATTTTGCAACCAAGGAAGATGGTACGGGGCGTTTTGATAAGATTGTCGAGTTTGCAAATGCTTCCTACGTAAGCCCTGGTGTACGTCAGACAGCTGATGGAAAGATGGTTTACGAGGTCTTGGGTTACAACAGCTCTGGTCAGTGGCTCGGTGGTTATTCCAATGGCGTGGCTGATACAGACTGGTATGATGTACTTTACAAAAAAAGCAGTTTCTCACAGCAGCATAATGTTAGTGCAAGTGGTGGTAGTGATCGCTTTAAGTACTATGTATCTGGTAGCTTTTATAATCAGAATGGTTTGCTGAAAGTAGGCAATGAAGGCTTGAAGCGATATACTGGTACAGCCAAGATTGAGTCTCAGCTGACTAATTGGTTGAAATTGAACTATACCATGCGTTTTACTAGAGAGGACAACGACCATCCTACTAAAGCAGGGTGGTATGAGGCTGTTGCTTTGCGTGGTTGGCCAGTTCTGCCGCAGTATGATTGGAATGGTAACCGATTGTATTACTCTGACCTTACGTCATGGGCTGATGGTGGCCAAAACCAGACTCAAACTGATAATATCTATCATCAGTTGGGGTTTGTTATTGAGCCAATCAAGAATTGGAAGACCACTGTTAATTTCAATTATCGCATCAAGAATTATAACAATCATAGTTGGACTTTGCCTTTGATGCAATACGACAAGGATGGAGCCATGTATTACAATAAATCCGATTCTGAGGTATATGAGAAAAATGAGAAGGACAATTATTACAACTTCAGTGTCCGTTCGGAATATGACTTCAAATTGGCGAAAGATCATCATTTCCATGTGATGGGAGGTATGCAGGTTGAGGATTACAAGCAATCCTACTTCAATGCTTCTCGTAATGGCATGATTGATTACAGCAAACCTGAGCTTGATATGACCAATGGTCTGAAGAATGGTTCTGACGTGGCTCCATCTGTTAATGGCGCACGTAACGAATGGGCTGTTGTGGGTGTGTTCGGACGCCTTGGCTATGACTACAAGAGCCGTTACTTGTTTGAGGCTAACTTCCGTTCTGATGGTTCTTCTCGTTTCCGCAAGGGGCATCAATGGAAGACTTTCCCATCATTCTCTCTGGGTTGGAATATTGCTGAGGAGAAATTCATGGAGAAGTCGCACAGTTGGTTGGATATGCTGAAGGTAAGATTCTCTTATGGTTCTTTGGGTAACCAGAATACTACCAACTGGTACTATACCTATCTAACCATGAGTGCTAACCCTACGGGTGGTCCTTGGTTGCAGAATGGTCAGAAGGTGTCAACGGCAACCACGCCAGGTATCATCTCTGAAAGTTTGACTTGGGAAAGAGTGGCCACTTACAACATTGGTCTTGACTGGGCATTGTTGCATAATCGTTTGACAGGTTCGTTCAACTGGTACACTCGTAATACTCACGACATGGTGGGTGCGGGTCAGGCATTGCCTGCTATCCTAGGTACAAGTGCTCCTAAAACTAATAATACCGACCTTCAAGCTCGTGGATGGGAGTTCAGCATCGGATGGAATGATCGCATGTCAAATGGTCTCCAATATGGTGCTAAGTTCTCTCTCTACGATTCTCGTACCAAAATCACCAAGTATAAGAACAACCCAACCAATTCTATTGGCTCTTACATCGAGGGTAGATATACGGGAGAACTCTGGGGCTATGAGACTGTAGGTATAGCTAAGACCGATCAAGAGATGAAAGAACACTTGGCTTCATTGCCTAATGGCGGACAGGATGCCATGGGTAGCAAGTGGGCTGCAGGTGATGTCATGTACAAGGATATCAATGGCGATGGCAAGATTTCTTCGGGAAGTAGCACGCTTGACAATCCAGGCGACCGTAAGGTGATAGGTAACTCAACTCCTCGTTTCCAGTTTGGTCTTGACCTCAATGCATCATGGAAGGGATTTGACTTGAGAATGTTCTTCCAGGGTGTGATGAAGCGTGATTATTGGCAGGGTAGTCAGTTTATGTTTGGTTACACCGGCGACCAGTGGAACTGTGCGGGTCTTACCGAGATGGAAGATTACTTCCGTGATGAGAATTCTTGGTCTGTTAAGCAGGGTACGATGAGCGTAAATACAGATTCTTATCTGCCACGTCCAATTCAGGGTTCTAGCAAGAACTTGAAGTGCCAGACCAAGTATCTGCAAAATGCTGCGTACATTCGATTGAAGAACCTCACCTTGGGTTATACCATTCCTGCTGCTTTGACCAACAAGTGGGGCATCAATAAACTTCGTGTATATTTCTCTGGTGAGAATCTTTGGACAGGAACGAGCTTGGACAAGCAGTTTGATCCAGAAACCATTTCTAGTAATGGCGGTGCTGCTTATCCACTGTCTAGAACCTATTCTTTCGGTTTAAGTGTAACATTGTAAACATAAGATAATTATGAAAATGAATCATTATATTTCCGGTGTCGTATTGGCACTATCTTTGGGGAGTGTGCTAGTATCTTGCGATGACTTGCTCGATCAGGAGCCTCCATCATATCTTACTCCTGAGTCTTATTTTAAGACAGAAGACCAGGTAATGGCATGTGCCAACAGTTTCTACAATCAGTTGCCATCTCATGGTTATGGCTATGGCCTCTATAGTAGTGATGTGAATACTGATAATCAAGCAGGAAGTGGCTCTGGTAGTAAGTACTTGGATGGTCAGTGGAAGGTAGGACTTACCAATGGTAACTGGGATTTTAGTACCATTCGTGCCATTAACTACAAGTTGAACACTTGTCTTACCAACTACAATAATAAGAAAATCACTGGCAAAGACAAAAACATTCGTCAATATCTCGGTGAATTATACTTTTTTAGAGCTTGGGAATACTTTGGTAAGCTCCGTTTATGGGGTGACTATCCTATTCTTACTGTGGTACAGACGGATAATGAGCCTAAGTTGCTAGCTAATGACAAACGAAGCCCTCGTAACGAGGTGGCTCGATTCATCATTGCTAACTTGGATACTGCTATGACTTATATGTCGGATAACTTTGAGAAGCGTCATACTCGTGTATCCAGAGATGTGGCGATGCTCGTGAAGTCTCGTGTGGCTCTTTATGAGGGAACTTTCCTCAACTATTTCAAGGGCACAGCATTCGTGCCTAATGGTGAGGGATGGCCAGGCAAGACTAAGGACTACAATGCGAACTACCAGTACCCATCTGGCAATATCGACAATGAAATCAAGTATTTCTTGACTACTGCAGCTGAGGCTGCTGAAACGGTAGCAGAGAAGTATAAAGGTAGCTTGACGGCGAATAATGGTGTGGTTCCTCAGAAGGAAGGTGATTCAAATCCTTACTTTGATATGTTTGGTACCACAGATATGTCAAAATATGATGAGGTGTTGCTTTGGCGTGAGTACAATGCCAGTCAAGGTCATACTAATATCATTGAGGATGCTGTGCAACGTAACAACTATGGTACAGGTGTAACTCGTAGTATGGTGGAAAGCTTCCTGATGGAAGATGGTAAGCCTATCTATGCGGAACATGATGGTTTCGTTTACGATGACAACAGTGTGAGCAAGGTGGCTGAGCATCGTGATCCACGTTTAAAGATATTCCTAAAAACTCCAGGACAGATTAACTGTTTCAAAAATATGGATTATGCACAGGGTGACCGTTATATAAACGTAGAACCTGCGTATCCAGACATTATTAATGGTGATGCCCAGAACTGGTTGTATGTTACAGGCTATTGCTTGCGCAAGGGAGGTACTTTCGATCGTAAGCAGTGCCAGAAGGATAAGTCTGCAAATGCCTCTTGTGCATTCCGTGCTCGTGAGGCTTTGCTCAACTATATGGAGGCTGAGTATATGTTGACTCATAGTTTGAGTGGTAAGGTTCTTGGTTACTGGAAGATAATCCGTGAGAAAGCTGGTTTCTCTGGTGATGCCATCGATCCTAACACAACCATTGCTGCTACAGAGATGGAGAAGGAAAAGTTGGATTGGGGTGCCTATAGTGCAGGCAAGTTGCTTGATGATCCTATCCTCTACAATATTCGCCGTGAGCGCCGTGACGAATTGATGGGAGAAGCTTTGAGATGGATGGACTTGCAGCGCTGGAGATCTCTCGACCAAATGATGACAGAGCATTATCATGTAGAAGGTATGAAACTTTGGAACTCTGATATGACTCATTACTATAACTTTACAGAGGCCAACTATGATGGTAGTAATAGAGCTAAGGTCTCAAGTCCGCAGTTGAGTGATTATCTCCGTCCATATGAGAAGAACATGACTTCTAGTAATCTCTATCGAGATGGCTATACTTGGCACATGGCTCATTACTTGCAAGCTGTGCCTGTTAAGGAGATGCAGTTGTCGGCTCCAGATTATAAGACTGTCAGTGAGTCTCCTCTGTATCAAAATCCATATTGGCCTTCTGAGCCAGATATGCCAGCAGAGAAGTAGTGTCAATTTACTTTAGGAAATTAGTTAGTTAGTTTAGAAAAGTTAGTTTTTAAGTTAAGAAGATTGTTTTAGGATAACAAATTATTAAATCTTCTTTCTAAAAAGGAAGACGGCAGGATATTTCTGTCGCGAAGATTCTCTTTGCCGCCACCAATACTTTGTAAGTGAACGTTTCTGAGAGTAAAGTTCTTCTGCGTTGCCACCATCCACAGTTTCCAAGGTGATTCCTGTGCTGCAATCTTTACGCTTCAGAAAATTATTGGAAGACTCTGTCAGTGACCCCAACAAGAGGTTGCGGGCATAGATGTTGCGGAAGTCTCGCTGTGTGTCTGTGCCAAACTTGAAAGCATTGCAGGTGGAGTAGAACTTGCAATTCTCAATAAGAATGTTCTCATTGGCTTGTCCGCTTGCACTCTTTAGGCACATGGCATCATCGTGTGACTCGATATGGCAATTACGGATAATCACATTCTTGCAACCATCGGGATCCAATCCGTCACAATTATAATTGGAGTTAGTATTTATCACTTTGATTCCATCAATAATCATATCCTTACAAGCAAGGTAGTTCTGCATTCATGCTGCAGTGGTCATTCCAGATAAAGGATGATGACAAAAATACCGAAGAGTAATGAATGTTTTGTTCATGTGATAAATACGTTTAATATAGTTGTTTTACTTATGATTCCTTACCTCAGATGGTGTCATTCCAAACTCTCGCTTGAAGCTTTCCCTGAAATTACCTATGTTATTGAATCCTGTCAGCATAGCCACCTCCGAAATACTATATTGTTCGTTCTGGAGGAGTGTCATGCTCTTACGTAGCTTAGCTTTCTTGATGTACTCGTTGGCTCTCATACCCGTTAGGGCTTTCACCTTGCGGTAGAAGGTGGAGTGGCTCATCGCCATCTTGTCGGTCATGAAGGCGATGTCGAGGTCATCGGTGCTGATATGCTTCTCGATGAGGTTGTTGAGTTTCTCTAAGAATTTTCTGTCAAGTTCACTCAGTTGAGCGGTAGGAGATTCCATTTCAAGGTGCGTCTCCTCGTTTTTCTGACAGCTTTCTCCAGTTGGCATTTCCTTGGATAGAATAGAGGAGAAATTCTGTTGTGCGATATATTCTGCCAATCTTCTTCTTCCAGAAAGGATGTTTCTGATGCGACTCTGAAGTAGCTTGGCACTAAAAGGCTTCATCAGATAAGAGTCGGCTCCGCTATCATAGCCTTCCTGTTGGTCGTTTGCGCTGGTCTTGGCAGTCAACAGAATGATAGGAATATGGCTGGTTCTGATGTCTTCTTTCAAGATCTTTGTCATTTCTATGCCATCCATCTCAGGCATCATGATGTCGCTCACGATGAGGTCGGGCATTTGTGCTAATGCCAAGTCCTTGCCTTCCTTTCCGTTGCAAGCTTGTAGGATGCGATAATCCTCCTGGAGAGAATCTTCGATGTACTGGCGAATGTCGCTGTTGTCTTCCACGATGAGCAATAGAGGACGCAGATTTTCTGCACTTTCCTCAGAGTCTTCCTTTGAGCCTTCTGTTGACGGGATATGGTTGGCATCAGTCAAATCTATCTTCTCGTCGTCTTTGTGCAAGGCCTCTGGATAGGTGTTATTTAGTCTTATGATAAAGCTAAACTTGCTTCCTTCTCCCTTTTTACTGTCTATTTGAAGTTCAGCCTCATGGAGTTGTGCCAAGGATTTCACCAAAGCCAATCCTATGCCAGTGCCAGAAGCTTGGTGCTTGCCGTTCTCCTGATAGTATCTGTCACAGATATGTGGCAAGGCTTCCTTGTCAATACCATAGCCTGTATCTTCTACGGAGATTCTTACAGATTCGTTATCTATCTTGTTGAGACTAAGGATGATGCTTCCTGCTGGCGTGTATTTGATGGCATTCGACATGAGATTGTTGACGACGGTCGTGATGACCTCGGAATCGAAGTAAATCTCTGCCATGCCTTCTTGTACATCCACCAGAATCTTTAGCTTTGAGTTGTGGTTGAGGTCTTGGAATCTCATGCCTATCTCTCGAATCAGCTGCCCCAAATTCTCACGAGCCACGCTCAACTTCCTGTTTTGTGTCTCGGTCTTTCTGAATTCCAAGATGTCATTGATGAGATAGAGCAGTCGCTCGGCACTGGCGTGGATGTTTCCAATCTTCTTCGTTACGAAATCGGGCAGTCGCTTGTCTTCCATCAAATCCTCCAGAGGACCTAAGATGAGGGTAAGAGGTGTGCGCAATTCATGTGTGATATTGGTGAAGAAGCGCAGTCTTTCCTCGTTTACTTCTTGCTTTTGCTGACTTTCCCATTGGGTTCGTGCCAAGGAATTGCGCAGTAATAGTTCTTTTTGGTAGGAGCGTAAAAGATAGCTGATGATACCCAACGCCAGTAAGGTATAGCTCAGTTTAGCCCACCATGTAAGCCAAAATGGAGGAGTAACTATTACTTTCAACTCTGTGGATGAGGCTTCATCCCAGTCTTGGTTCTTGAGCTTCGCCCGAATGATAAAGGTATAGTTGCCAGGCTTGAGGTTTCGGAAGGTCACGTCTTTGTCTCCCTCAGTCTCATACCATTGGTCGTCCAATCCTTTCATCATGTAAGAATATTCCACCTTGCCTTCTTCTGCGAAATTTTTGGTTGTGAAACTGATTTTAAAGGTGTTGTCATCGTATTTTAGACGTACTACTCCTTCTTCATTTGGAGAAATGAGACGATGGAGGAATTGGTCGGACAATCTTCCAACTCTCTCGCAACCAATGATTTCTACTTGTGATACAGTCTTCTGCCCAGAAAGTAATTGTGGATTGAAATAGCATACACCGCTTGGTGAACCAAAATAGATAGTGCCGTCTGGTGTCATGGCGGAAGCAGCCTCCACAAAGTTGCCCATAGTGATACCACTTTGGAAATCATAGTTGTAAAAGCGCTGTTTGTGTAAGTTCAGACAAGCGATTCCAGAGAACATGCTTACCCATATATTGCCTAGTTTATCTGCGCAAATGGCCCTGATATGGGTATCTTTCAATCCTTGTCGCTCATCATATATTTTGATGTTTTGGGGCTTCAATGGATTTTCTATGTATGCCAATCCCTTGTAGGTGCCAATCCAAACTCCATTGTTGGAGTCGATGATGATTTGATTGACCGAATTGCTTTTCAATCCATTTTGGTCATCTAAGTGAGCGATGAGTTTCTTGTGCTTGTTGAAAACAAATACACCTGTGGCAATGCTGCCAATCCAAAGTTGGCCATATTCATCTTCTTGTATGGAATAGATGATGATATTGGTCTTCCCCATCTGTTTGTTCATCTCTGTCTCCTTGTGCTCAATCCCCTGATGAATCGTATAAAGTCCATCCTCACTTCCTATCCATATCCATCCATTTTTACTTTCGTAAAGAGCATGGACGTCCAGTCCTTGGATGCGAAGATGATGTGTAAATTGCTGGGTACGAGGATTGAATTTCAAAGCTCCATTGTCGCTAGTTCCAAACCAGATGTTGCCTTGGTGGTCTTCTATGAAGTTATAGACAGTGGCAGAGGTATTATAGAGGTATTGACTAAAGTCCCAGCGATGTATGGTTTGTCCATTCTGGTATTGACAAATAATGTTGTCTTGTCCTATCCAGAGATAACCTTGGCGGTCACAAAAGATGCCAAAGGTATTCTTGAGAGGCTGTTGCAAGTTGCCCAGGGTATGGAAGGCTGATGTAGATTGGGGTATGAAGTCGATGCCACTGCTGAAGTTGCCAATCCATACGTTACCAAAAGAATCTTGGATAATTCTTCGGGTGTTGTTGGAAGACAATCCACTGTTTTCCTTGGTGATTTGCTGGAAGGAAAGTTCTTCCGTGTAGGGATGCTGGTAGCGATTGAGGTCGAGAATGCTGATGCCTCCGATGTCGGATGCAATCCATAAGGTATGGTTATCCATCTCCATAATTTGATAGATATTGTTGCCTGCTGGAGTGTGGAAATTCTGCTTCTCAGGCTTAAATGTCCTAAATTTACCTGATGCCTCATCAAATAAAGCCAATCCTAGATTGGTGCCCACCCAGATGTTTTTCATGTGGTCAATACAAATGGAGCGAACGTTATTGCCTGGTAAGCTCTGCTCATCCTTAGGATTGTGATTGTAGAACTTCGCTTTTCTTGTCCTGAGGTTATAAACATACATGCCATCCATTCGCAAGCCTACATATAAATGGTCATTTCCATCATCCATGATATATCTGACACCATTCTTGTTTTTGGGAAACAGTCGTTTAGAATAAGTTGTAAATTTTTGTTTTTTGATATTATAATGCTGTATGTCTCCGCTGTAGTAAGCAATCCACATTCCGCCATCAGAGGCTCCATGAATAGCAGAGACACTTTCTTGAAGCATTCCGTTTTGGTGGGTGAAATGTTTGAAGGTCTGTGTTTTGCAATCAAAGACGTCTATGTTTCCGTTTTTGAACTGCATCCATACGGAATTGCTAGGCTGATGGTAATATAATCCTACGAATCCATCATCCCCGATATTAGAGTTGCTAGTCTTAAAAACCGTGCATTTATTGCCGGCGATACGGTTCAATCCCGACTCTGTGGCAACCCAAAGGAATCCCTGTTCGTCCATAACCATGTCATTGACGAACTCGTTGGATAAGCCTTCTCTCAACCCAATATTCAAGAAAGAATATCCTTCTTTACCAAAAAGGGATAATACCTCAATGAGGAGGCATAGTAAGAATGCCAGTCTTTTCATATCTTTTCTGTATTTAGTGTTTACAATAATCAGTCTTTAGTTTGAATGCAAAGTTACTGTTTTTTAGTGATATTAGCAAGAAATCTTCCGTAAATGCTTAATTTTCGTCGAAGAGTGACAGAAAAACGTTGTTGAGATTCTGATTGAACGTTTATCGGTGTGGCTTGACTGATAAGAAACCATCCTTTAGAAAAGAAACGACTACTTTTGCAGCCAGAAACAACAATATTAATAACTAAAAATGAAAACCTTATGAAACAATTTTACATTGACGGCATTTTTGCTATGTATGGGAGTTTCCTTGGTTTCACCTAATTATCTATATGGTAAAGGTGAGGTGGCAATGAATGTCATGCAACAAAGCCAAAATTTAAACAGAATACTGGGTATTAGATTGTAATAGTTTTTAGGATTTGTAAGGGAGCAAGATCCCTCTCCTTATTTTTTGTATTAATCATTTAGTGTATTAGCAATATGGATAAGAATTTTAAGCAAATAGCTTGCGTGCTTTTATGTTTATGGATATTTTCCTTTTCTTCGAGCATATTGGCACAAGAACAAACTTCACTCATTGTGAATGGCATACCTTGGTATGACCAAAATCATCAACCGGTGAATGCCCATGGAGCTGGCATCATCCGAGACAATGGAAAATATTGGCTTTTTGGCGAATATAAGAGCGATACCTCCAATGCCTTCCCTGGATTTGGATGTTATTCTTCCGAGGATTTAGTAAACTGGCACTTTGAACGAGTGGTGCTTCCTGTGCAGAAAGATGGTATCTTGGGACCTAACAGAGTGGGTGAGCGAGTGAAGGTGATGCGTTGTCCTAAAACCGGGATGTATGTGATGCTGATGCACGCTGATGACTTGAAATATATGGATCCGCATATTGGAATCGCTACTTGCAAGACCATCAATGGTGACTATCAACTGAGAGGAACACTTCAATATAAGGGACAACCCATCAAACGATGGGACATGGGCGTTTTTCAGGACGAGGATGGCAAAGGCTATCTTCTTACTCATCACGGACCGATTTATCGTTTGAGCGATGATTATCTCAGTGTGGATACGATGATAGCCAATGTAAAGGGCATGGGAGAATCGCCTGCCATGTTTAAGAAAAATGGAATGTATTATCTCTTGACTTCCAACTTGACCAGTTGGGAACGCAATGACAATTATTATTTCACTGCCACGAATATTGCGGGACCTTGGAAGAAACAAGGCGTATTCTGCCCAGAAGGAACTTTAACTTGGAATTCTCAAAGCACTTTTGTTTTGATGCTACCTGATGGCACCCCTATGTATATGGGCGATAGATGGTCTTATCCTCATCAGGCTTCCGCTGCTACATACGTGTGGATGCCGTTGCAAGTGGCTGGTGAGAAACTCTCCATTCCTTCTTATTGGCAGTCTTGGAATGTGCAGATGATGAAATCGGAGGATATATTGAACCAAGCTACTTACAAGAAACCGTTTCTTTTGAATAGCAACCAAACTGGTAAGTCTATCAGATTGGATTTTGTCGGTACGCATGTGGCTGTAGTCGGCAGAACGAATGCACACAGTGGTTATGCATTGGTTTCTGTATTGAATCATAAGAAGGATACCGTTTATTCTTCTTTGATAGATTTCTATAGTAAGGTGCCACAAGAAGGTGTTCGGGTAATAACACCCCAGCTTCCTTATGATCACTATACCTTGGAGGTAAAGGTGACGGGCGAAAGATCTAACTGGTCGGATAAGAGAAAGAACTTGTATGGTTCGGATGATTATTTCATAAATACCAATATGGTATATGTCTTTGGTAAGAAAGCTGGGGATTTTCGCATCCAAGCAGGTGAGGAAATCAATATTCAGTGTGACACTTCTACCGTGGAACCTGTTGTCAAATCAGCTATCCGTATGTTTGCTGAGGATTGCAAGGATGTATTGGAATCTTCAGTTGTGGTCACTCCCAAAACTGGTGATATATTATTGCATATTGACAGCAAGCTTCTGAAAGGTAAGAAAGAAGCTTTTAAGATTGCGGTAAAAGATGGAAAAATCATTGTGACAGGAAGTGATAATCATGGTTTGGCTTATGGCTTGTTGGAGATATCTCGTTTATTAGGGGTGTCTCCTTGGAAATGGTGGGCTGATGCTATGCCCAAGAAAAAGAGTTCTTTTACCTTGATGGATGGCTATGCGGATGAGCAATCTCCTTCTGTGGAATATCGTGGCATATTTATCAATGATGAAGATTGGGGAATGATGCAATGGTCAAGTCTAAACTACGAGCCTTGGTATAAACCTGGTCGTATTGGACCCAAGACTAATTCTCGCATATTCGAGTTGCTGCTCCGACTGCGTGCTAATACATTTTGGCCTGCTATGCATGAATGTACTGTTCCGTTCTTTCTTACTAATGGTAATCGGGAAGTGGCTGCGCAATATGGCATTTATATAGGAAGTTCGCACTGTGAACCCATGGCATGTAATGCTAACGGCGAATGGAGAAGTAGAGGCATCGGGGAGTATGACTATGTACATAATGATAGCAATGTTTATCGTTTTTGGGAAAATCGAGTAAAGGATGTGGCTCATCAACCGATACTTTATACGATTGGTATGCGTGGTGTGCATGATGGAGCTATGAACGGTGCAAAGACGCTTGATGAGCAGAGACAAGTTCTGGAAAGAGTTTTTAAGGATCAACGTCAGTTACTTGCCCAATATGTGAATAGCGATGTAACGAAAATACCACAGGTGTTTATTCCTTATAAAGAGGTGCTTGATGTTTATCATTCTGGACTTAAAGTTCCTGATGATGTCTGTCTCATGTGGTGTGATGACAACTATGGCTATATACGTCACATGCCTACACAAGAAGAGCGTTCACGCAAAGGTGGAAATGGCATTTATTATCATGTAAGTTATTGGGGACGTCCTCATGATTATCTGTGGCTTGGCACGTTTTCATCAGCTCTTATGTTTCAACAGATGTCTTCTGCATACGAAAATGGCATACGGAAGATGTGGATTTTGAATGTAGGAGACCTCAAACCAGCAGAATACCAAACAGAAATGTTTTTAGATATGGCTTGGAATCTGGATCATGTAAGAAAACAAGGAGTAAAAGGACATCTCACGGATTTCCTTTGTCGTGAGTTTGGAGATAAGATAGGTAAGGAGTTGTCTCCTATCATGAGGGAGAGTTACAGGTTGGCTTTTATTCGGAAACCAGAATTTATGGGCAATACTCGTGAAGAAGAGTATCACACCAATTACTATCGTATTGTGCGTGATATGCCGTGGAGTTTACTGGAAATCAAGAATCGTCTTGCCGAGTATGAAGCTATTGAGAATAGTGTGGAGGAAATCTTTAGAAAGATTCCGAATGACCAAAAAGACACGTATTTCCAATTGGTCAAATATCCTGTACAGGCTGCTGCTGAGATGAATAAGAAAATGCTTTTCGCCCAGCAAGCTCGACATGGACTTTGTTCTTGGGAGAAAAGTGATGCTGCTTTCGATAGTATTTCTGCGCTAACTCGGCGTTATAATACTGGGTTCTGTAATCAGGGAAAATGGCACAGGATGATGGATTTTCAACCTCGAAGACTTCCCGTCTTTGAACCTGTGGAAAGAAGCTCTTCTAAAGAGGCGTTATGTAAAGAACCGCAATATATAGCTTGCTTTTCGGGTGCAGATTGTAAGCAAGGTTCTTTTGAATCTTGTGAAGGATTGGGATATGAAGAAAAGGCTATCATGACTAAAAAGGGGAAAAAAGTCATATATGATTTTGAGTGCGATGCTATGGATTCTGTCGTCGTGGAAGTTCGTATGATTCCAACTCATCCACTGTCTGGAACTCAGCTTAGATTCCAAGTTTCTTTAGACAAACAAACTACACATGTTATAGATTATGCCACTCAAGGGAGAAGTGAAGAGTGGAAGGAGAATGTTCTCTCGAATCATGCTATACGAAGAATGGTATTGCCAATAGGAAAGAAAAAGAAACATCAATTGACTTTCTTGCCTCTTGATGAAGGAGAAATTCTAGATCAGATATACATTTTGAAAAACTAAAAATTCCCCCGAAGAAAGAGAACACTCTCTTTTTTCGGGGGAATTTACTTTTTATCGTTGTATTTTTTATTATAAGAACAAACTTCCTATCTGGAAGACCAATGCCGATACGACCCAAGCCAATAGGGTAGTATATCCAGCGGCGAATCCTGCCCACTTCCAACTGCCAGTCTCGCCTTTGATGGCGGCAATCGTGGCGATACAAGGGAAGTACAAGAGTACGAAGAGCAAGAAACAGTAGGCAGTGAGCGTAGCCTTGGCTGAAGCCTCGGCATCACTATATCCGTAGGTCTGCTTGAGGTCGGAAGTCATCTGCTTCTTCAAAACCTCGTACTTGCCATCTTCGTCATTGTAGTCTTGGTCATCGCTGAAACTGTCGTTGTTGCTGTAGAGCACGCCCATGGTCGAAGCGACAATCTCCTTGGCACCTACGCCAGATACCAAACCAACATCCAGTTTCCAGTCGAAACCTTGTGGGGTGAAGATGGGTTCGATGGTCTTACCAATGCGACCAATGTAGCTCTGCTCCTGCTGTGCTTGCGTATCAAGCTTGGAGTCGTGAGGGAAGTAGCCCAAAGCCCAAACGATGATACTTGCCACGAGGATGATACCACCCATCTTCTTGAGATACTGCTTGCCTTTCTCCCAAGTATGGCGACCGATCGCCTTCCAGGTAGGGAAACGGTAAGGTGGCAACTCCATCACGAATGGGGTATCCTCGCCCTTGATAACGAAACTGGCGAAGATGCGGCTCAGTATCACTGCCATGAAGATGCCCACGAGATAGAGTGAAATCATGATGAGCGAGCGATATTGCAAGGCGAAGAACGTACCGATGACCATGATGTAGATAGGCAGACGAGCCGAACAACTCATCAAAGGCAGTATCAACATCGTTATCAGTCGGGAGCGATGACTCTCGATGGTTCTCGTTGCCATCACCGCCGGCACATTACAGCCGAAGCCCATAATCAGTGGAATGAACGACTTGCCGTGCAAGCCCATCTTGTGCATCAACTTATCCATGATGAAGGCGGCACGAGCCATGTAGCCCGAATCCTCCATGTAGGAGATGAAGAAGTAGAGGATAAGAATCTGTGGCAGGAACACGATGACGGCTCCCACACCACCGATGACACCATCGATGAGCATATCCTTGATAGGACCATCTGGCATATACGTGCTGATGGTATCACCTAGCCAAGCCACGCCGTCTTCTATCCATCCCTTAGGAATCTCGCCCAAGACGAAGGTGGCGGAGAACATGATGAACAGCAAGAGAATGAAGATAGGGAAACCTACATACTTGTTGGTGATGACACGGTCGATGAGGTGTGTCACCTGGTAGGTGTCCTTCGCCGTACCGGTTTCATATCCCGCCTCTTGCAAGGCTCCATGGATGAAACCATACTTGGCATCCATGATGGCGGTCTCGCTATCTTCTTGTGTCTCTTCCTTCACACGCTTGGCAGCCTCGTCGCGAGCGGCAAAGATTTCCTTTGCAGAGTTGAGATGGCTCACATATTCCTCGGCGTGCTTGTCATTCTCCAAGAGTTTGATAGACAAGTATCGGGTGGAGTAGCGTTGGCGGATGCTGTCATCTGCCTTCAGATACTTCTGGATATGTTCGATGCCATGCTCTATCTCATGTCCGTGGTTGATATGGATATGACGATAGTGCGAAGTGCTATCTTCCTTGCCTTCATAGAGTTCGATGATGGTCTCGAACAGTTTATCTACTCCTCGTCCATTGGTGAACACAGTAGGAATCATGGAGATTCCGAAGAGTTCGCCTAGCTTGTCGTAGTCGATGTTGTCACCACGTTTCTCGGTCTCATCAAACATGTTGAGCGCACAAACCATACGGATGTGCATATCTATCAACTGAGTGGTGAGATAGAGGTTACGCTCCAGGTTGCTGGTATCGATGACATTGATGACAATATCCGGTGTATGCTCGATGAGTTGCTTGCGAACATAGAGTTCCTCTGGCGAATAAGCGGAGAGGGAATAGGTGCCTGGGAGATCGACCAGGTTGAAATGATAGCCGTTGTAATCGGCTTCGCCCACCTTGGCATCCACGGTGACACCACTATAGTTGCCCACACGTTCGTGAGCACCCGAAGCAAAGTTGAAGAGGGAAGTCTTTCCACAGTTAGGATTGCCCACCAACGCCACGTTGATGACGTGGTGCAAGCGGTCTGCCTCTTTCTCGGCAACGAGCATCTTGTCGCCCAAGGCTTGCTCGTCGGCTTCCTTGCTATCTACTATTTGTGAGTCCTTGACCTGCTCTCTGCCTTCAAGGTCTGCTTTGTTGAGTTCACTATCGTTTTTTGCATCGTTTACGGAGACGACCTCGATATGGTCAGCCTCGCTGTGTCGGAGTGACACCTCGTAGCCCATGATTTTATATTTCACTGGGTCTTGGAGTGGGGCGTTGAGAAGTACTTCTACCTTCTTGCCCTTGATGAATCCCATCTCGATGATTCTCTTTCTGAAGCCACCGTGACCGGAAACCTTGACGATGACGCCACTTTCTCCTGTTTTGAGTTCTGATAATCTCATACCTTATTATATTATATTTCGGCTGCAAAATTACTAATAATTATTTGCAACTGGGTAGCAATGATGTTATTAAAAACAAAAATACCTAGAAATGATGAGAGTATCATCAAATCTAGGTATTCTTGTCATTATTTCTTGTGGTTTTGATGCGCCTTCGCAGGGCATCTCGTCTGTATTAAATCTTAGATGTTTCTGCCATGGCAGTTCTTAAACTTCTTGCCACTACCGCATGGACATGGGTCATTAGGACGTGGCATACGCTCTGCACGGTAAGGAATGCAAGGTTGACCAGCACCCTCACGAGTGTCTTGGTTGGCTGCTGCCTGTTGTGCGGCACGCTCGGCACGCTCACGCTCAGCATCAATGTCAACCTTAGACTCAACGTAGTTCTGCTGTGTGCGCTGCTCTGGAGCTGCCTCCTGAACAGGTTGCTCCTGCTCGATAACCGGAATCTGACCACGCATCAAGATGCTGGCGATACGGTCATACATATCATTGATCATAGCATCCCAAACCTTAGCACTCTCCAACTTGAAGATCAAGAGAGGATCCTTCTGCTCGTAGCTTGCGTTCTGTACAGAGTGCTTCAACTCATCGAGCTTGCGGAGGTTCTCCTTCCAATCATCATCGATGATGTGGAGTACCACGCTCTTCTCAAACTCCTTGACTACGCTCTTGCACTCAGACTCGTATGCCTCCTTGAGGTTGCAAGGAATCTGGTACATACGCTTGCCATCTGTCAATGGAACCATGATGCGCTCGAAACGATCGCCTTGGTTCTCGAACACCTGCTTGATGATAGGGAGGGCAGTCGTCTGGATGCGGTCGGTCTTGCGCTTGAAGGAAGCCATAGCCTCCTGGAATGCACGCTCAGCCAAATCCTCTGGCTTACCGGTCTCATACTCCTCGGCACTGAATGGAATCTCCATGGCGAGTACTCTCAAGAACTCCTCCTTGGCACCCTCGAAGTCGTTGTTGTTGACGATGTTCAGCACACGGTCCCAGATGATGTTGACGATATCCATACCGATACGCTCACCCATCAAGGCGTGGCGACGCTTCTCGTAGATAACAGTACGCTGACGGTTCATCACGTCATCATACTCCAAGAGGTGCTTACGGATACCGAAGTTGTTCTCCTCTACCTTGCGCTGAGCACGCTCGATGCTCTTGCTGATCATAGGACTCTCGATACGCTCACCATCCTCGAAGCCGAGGCGGTCCATTACCTTGGCGATACGCTCGCTGGCGAAGAGACGCATCAACTTATCCTCCAATGATACGTAGAATACTGAAGAACCTGGGTCACCTTGACGACCGGCACGACCACGAAGCTGACGGTCAACACGGCGGCTCTCATGACGCTCTGTACCGATGATGGCAAGACCGCCTGCAGCCTTAACCTCAGGAGTCAACTTGATATCGGTACCACGACCTGCCATGTTGGTAGCGATGGTGACGGCACCCTTGCCATTGGTTGAGCGACCTGCCTCGGCTACGATCTGAGCCTCCTGCTGGTGCAACTTGGCATTCAATACGTTGTGAGGGATGTTACGCATCTTCAACATCTTGCTCAACAACTCTGATATTTCGACAGAAGTAGTACCTACCAAGACTGGGCGGCCTGCATTACGCATCTCCTCAATCTCGTCGATAACGGCACGATACTTCTCACGAGCTGTCTTATATACACGATCGTCCAAGTCCTTGCGGGCGATAGGACGGTTGGTAGGAATCTCCACTACATCGAGCTTGTAGATGTCCCAGAACTCACCAGCCTCTGTACTTGCTGTACCGGTCATACCAGAGAGCTTGTGGTACATACGGAAGTAGTTCTGAAGAGTGATGGTGGCGAAGGTCTGTGTGGCAGCCTCTACCTTGACGTGCTCCTTAGCCTCGATAGCCTGGTGCAAACCATCGCTCCAACGACGACCATCCATGATACGACCTGTCTGCTCATCGACAATCTTCACCTCGCCATCCATGACAACATACTCGTCGTCCTTGTTGAACATGGTGTAAGCCTTCAAGAGTTGCTGCAAGGTGTGAACACGCTCACTCTGTACGCCATAGTGAGCCATCAACTCATCCTTCTTGTCCAAGCGAGCTTGGTCGTCCAAGTCGGTACGTGCCTCCAACTCACTCAACTGTGTAGTGATGTCTGGCAACACGAAGAGTTCCTTATCGTTTACCTGCTTAGCCAACCAGTCTGTACCCTTGTCGGTCAAGTCGGCTGAGTTCAACTTTTCATCTACAACGAAGTACAAAGGCTCTACAGCCTTAGGCATCTCACGGTTGTTGTTTGCCATGTAGTACTCCTCAGTCTTCAACAAACCAGCCTTGATACCTTCCTCAGAGAGGTACTTGATCAATGGCTTGTTCTTAGGAAGCGCCTTAAATGAACGATAGAGTGCCAAGAAACCTGCATCCAAGAGCTCCTGGTTCTTGGTCTTGGTACCTTCGCCAATCTTCTGCTTAGCCTCGGCGAGCAACTCAGTAGCCTGCTTGCGCTGAACCTCATAAAGGCGCTCTACCAATGGCTGATACTCCTCGAACATCTGGTCATCACCCTTTGGAATAGGACCAGATATAATAAGAGGTGTACGGGCATCGTCGATCAACACGGAGTCAACCTCATCGACGATGGCATAGTTGTGCTGGCGCTGAACCAAGTCGGCAGGACTGGTAGCCATGTTATCACGCAAGTAATCGAAACCGAACTCGTTGTTGGTACCGAAGGTGATATCAGCCATGTATGCCTTGCGACGAGCATCGGAGTTAGGACGGTGCTTGTCGATGCAATCTACAGAGAGACCATTGAACATATAGAGAGGTCCCATCCACTCAGAGTCACGCTTAGCCAAGTAATCGTTGACAGTTACGACGTGAACACCATTGCCGGTCAAGGCATTCAAGAATACAGGACAGGTACCAACGAGGGTCTTACCCTCACCAGTAGCCATCTCGGCAATCTTACCTTGGTGCAAAACAACACCACCGAAGAGCTGAACGTCGTAGTGGATCATTTCCCACTTGAGGTCATTGCCACCTGCAGTCCAGTGATTGTGGTAGATAGCCTTGTCACCATCGATGGTGATGAAGTCGTTGGCTGGGTTGGCTGCCAACTCACGGTCGAAGTCGTTGGCTGTAACCACAGTCTCCTCGTTCTCTGCGAAACGGCGAGCGGTATCCTTGACGATGCTGAAAGCTGTAGGCAAAACCTCGTTGAGGGCAACCTCATACTTGTCGAGTGCTTCCTTCTCCAACTTGTCGATCTGGTTGAAGATAGCCTCACGCTCGTCGATAGGAGTATCCTCAATCTTAGCCTTGAGTTCTGCTATCTTAGCCTTTTCTTCCTTGGCAGCTGATTGTACATACTGTTGGATTTCCTTTGTTTTAGCACGGAGTTCGTCATTGCTCAAGGTCTTGATATTTTCATATTCTGCCTTAATCTTCTCTACGATTGGCTGAATCAACTTCATGTCACGAGTTGACTTGTTGCCGAACAATGACTGGAGAAATTTGTTAAAGTTCATTGTATATTTATCTTTTTTATTGTTATTCGATGTTGTACTTTGTTTGAAATTGGTTGCAAATTTACGAAAAATATCTGTAAATCAGCAATCTTTCATCAAGAAAAGCCCGATAGGAGGGTATATTCCTTGATTTTGCTTACATTTTGACAGTGAAAGTGTCGGGTCCTCGAATAACAATGCTGCCGTATGGCGCACGATACTTGTGTGCCACGGCTGGGTAAAAACAAATATAACGTGTATGGTCTGTCAGATTGTCAGAAGCATCGGCTGACAGAAGTGCCGATGATAGGTGGTATGTCGTCTTGATGGACTCATCCTCTGAGGCTTCCTTGATGGCTTTGATGACGCAAAGGAGGTCTTCCTCCAACGCCTTCGCCTCCGGTTGCTGGATGAATTCGTCGTAGGATATATCCGTGAGCGCAAACTTCAGTGCCTGCTGATAAGTCTGCGCTTCCATGCCTGTTGCCGCAAGGACAACCAGAAGGGCTGTGATATATCTATTTACCATCATTCTTTGTTTGTCTTTTGTTTGTATTATGGCATTCTCATGCTTGCTTTGTTATTGCTTAATGCTTCAATTGGTAGGCTGCCATTTTCAATGCGTACCTCATTAGCAAAGATAATGCCAAGATAATCATGCCCTCGGCGTAATCCTGCCATATTTGCATGAAGAGGGAGATGACGAGCAAGGTGCCCCATACATTATAGTACCAGTGCATTCCGCCTTTTCTCATCCTCTTGCTCACCTTATAAACGAAGAGGAGATTGAGAGGGTTGAGTATCAACATTTGGAAGTTGACCTGCACGGTAGGGTGTTGTGAGAATACCATTGCCAATAAGATGAGTCCTGGCAGTCCTGTGACGATTAGCAACAGGGTGTCCATCCACCAAAAGTTCTTCTTCTTTGCCACTTCGCATGCAGTAATGAGGACGATGAGAATAGCCAAGATGACTGACACCATGCGGGGAGTGAGGCTTTCCGTAGTGGTGACCTCTGCTTGTGGGGCAACTATGTAGAACGTGCTATCTACCAACTTGATGTATGGCGTTTTAGTCGGATAGACATTCACGAGCTTGCCTTGCTGGACTGTGTCTTTTCTTGCTTCGACCTCGAAGTCGTTGTAGAGATTCTCAGGTAAGAACTCCCATTCCTCCTTGTTGATAGGAAGGTCGGACTGGTAACCCAAAAGGAGGTCGTTGCCGAATCGTGCCCATCGGTGGTTCTCATTCCATCTGTGAATTTCTTCTCTGTAGGTGGAGTGCGCATCCACGTTCTTGAAGTCGGTGGTGTGGTAGGCAAGATGCTGGATAATCATATTGCGTGCCCTTGTCGTACAGTTGTCGTAGAAGAAATTGTAGCGATAGGTACGGTTAGCCTCTTGATTGTTCTCGTCGATAGCGGTGAGTATCTTCCATTTCTCGTCTCTAGTGAGTGCCAGTCTTTGTTGCTTCACCCATCTTCCCTCGTAGGTGTATTCTGCGATGAAATGCTGCATCGGGAAGACTCCTATCTGGTAGTCGGTGAGACCGAATACGAAACGAAGGATAAAGAAATCTTGTTGGAAAGAGAACATGCCCCAGTTGACGGCGAGGTCGGTGCCATGTACCTTGTCCTCTATGCGGAGAGCGGTATGACCATAGTATGACCATACCTCTTGTCCTGGTCCGCAAGTCAGGAGAGATATATCTACAGAGTCTAACCATGTAGGGGCTAGACCAGGGATGTTGCTAGTTTCGGATTGGGCGTTAGTTGCCCCAGCAGAAGATTCTTTTGAGTGATTACCTGGAAAATCCTGCGCAGCCGCGTTAGTCGTTAAAATGATTAACAAAACGGCTAAAATTGCTCTAAAAATGTACTTAAAACGTTTCACGATGCAAAAATACCTTATTATTTTGGATTTTCCTTCTTTTTTCTCGTTTTTTTTCAATACTTTTGCACTCTGAATATAATTTTGACTGATTTATACTAAATGAGAAAGCTTATCTTAGCAACCCTTTTGTTGGGTTCGACTCTTATGGTAAATGCCCAAAGTGGTACTAATTCTCCATACAGCCAGTATGGTCTTGGCGTGTTGTCTGACCAAACTTCTGGTTTCAATCGTGGTATGAATGGCGTGGGTCTTGGTTTTCATGAGCACAACCAAGTCAACTATTTGAACCCGGCTTCCTATTCCAATATAGATTCTTTGTCTTTTATTCTTGATGCTGGTATCTCCGGACAGATTACCAACTTCAATGAGAATGGTGTGAAGAAGAATGCCAAGAATGCTAACTTCGAGTATGTGGTAGCTGGTTTGCGAGTTGCCAAACACGTCGGTGTCAGCTTCGGTATCCTTCCTTTTACCAATGTGGGATATAACTATACCGAATCTAAAAAAGTTGGCGATGTTTTCCCTAACCAAACTCATACTACAACTTTTAAAGGTGAGGGGGGACTTCATCAGGCTTATGTTGGTGTAGGATGGTCTCCTTTTAACAATCTTGCTTTGGGTGCTAACGTGTCTTACCTTTGGGGCGACTATACTAAAACTGTCGAAGGATCAAGTACGGTTTCGGGGGCTAAAACCGATAGTCGAGTTTATTCTACCGATGTAAATAGCTACAAGATTGATTTTGGTGTTCAATATACATTAAAAATAGCCAAGCGTGATAACTTGACTATTGGTGCTACATTTACTCCTGGTCATAGTTTGGGTGCTTCGGCAAATATGTTGCAATATTCTACTGATGTCTTGACTGGCGTGGCTGATACAACCTCTTTCCGAATAGACAAGGCTTTCAAGCTTCCTAATATGTATGGAGTGGGTTTGATGTGGAATCATGCAGACCAGTGGAAGGTAGGCTTCGATTATACTTTGCAGCAGTGGGGTAACACCGATTATCCTGCTGTCTATAAGAGAGTGGATGATGAAAGAGAAACTTACAATGTGGGTGGTGAATATACCAATCGCTCTAAGTTCAATCTCGGTATGCAGTATTGCTATGGCGAGTACAACCGTCACTTCTTCAAGCGTATCAGATACCGTGCCGGTGTCAGCTATGCCACACCTTATTTCAAGGTGAATGGAAATGATGGTCCTAAGGAACTGTCTGTTAGCGCAGGTTTCGGCATTCCTATTGTCAATGGTTACAACCGCCGTTCTTTCTTGAACATCAGTGGTCAGTGGGTGAAGAGCTCTGCCAAGGATTTGATTTCAGAGAATACCTTCCGTCTTAACATTGGATTTACTTTCAATGAGGAGTGGTTCAGAAAGTGGAGAATGAAGTAATTCTCCTCTCTTTTGGTATGAAAGTCAAGTAAGTGTCTTACATATATAATAATGTATAGATTAAGAAACGTATTTTTCGGAGGGTTGATGCTCTTGTTCATGGAGGCTTGCCAGGAACAGGTGGAGCATACTGCGCCTGCTATCCTCGCCAAGGACTCGGTGGCGATGATGACTTCGTATGGTGTCAATACGCTTGTCAGCGACTCTGGAGTGATGAAATATCGCATTGTCACGGAACGATGGGAGGTCAATACTGCCAAGAATCCGTCACGTTGGACTTTCGAGAAAGGTATCTTGCTCGAACAGTTTGATGAGACTTTTCATATCAATAGCTATATCCAAAGTGATACGGCTTACTATTTTGACCAACTGAAGGTGTGGAAACTCTATGGGCGAGTACGTATATTGACCAAGGATGGACTCCGTTTCACCAGCGAGCAACTCACTTGGGACCAAAACAAGCATGAGCTTTCCAGTGATGTGTTTAGTAAGTTGGTTACCCCTGAAAGAACACTGCAGGGGTCTCATTTTTGGAGTGATGAGAAGATGACAAGATACTTCGTGAGCAATTCGAAAGGTAGCTTCGAAAAGGGTGATGTGGCTGGTACTCAGAATGATACTTTGAGTTCGCAACCTGATTCCGTTAAGCGGAATATGCGCCCTCAGGCTACACCGAGAAGTGCGACGAATTCTGTCCCGCTCATGCACTAATATAACAATATAGACAATGGAACAAGTAGGTGTTAGTCTTATAATTGGTATTATTATTACAATGGTCTTCTCCGCTTTCTTTAGCGGAATGGAGATTGCTTTTGTCTCTTCCAACCGTATGTTGGCAGAGATGGATAAGGAGAGAAACGGCTTTACGCAGCGTATCATCTCCCTCTTTTATGCCCATCCTAATGGCTTCGTCAGCACCATGTTGGTGGGCAACAATATCGCTCTTGTTATCTATGGTATTCTGATAGCTCGTCTTTTCGACAATACGATATTCGCAGGTATGGATGCAGGATTTACGGTGCCAGCTGATACCATATTATCTACTTTGATTGTGCTTTTCACCGGCGAGTTCCTTCCAAAGACTTTGTTCAAGGCAAACCCTAACCGCTTGTTGGCGGTGTTTAGTCCGTTTGCTTATATCTGCTATGTGGTCTTGTGGCCGATTAGCAAGTTCAGTACTTTCTTGAGCAAGGTGATTCTTCGTGTATTCGGTTTGAAGATGGATGATGAGAGTGCTGATGATGGCTTCTCAAAGGTGGATTTGGACTATTTGGTTCAGTCAAGTATCGACAATGCAGAGAAGGATTCCGACATCAATGACGAGGTTAAGATATTCCAGAATGCCTTGGATTTCTCTGATACCAAGGTGAGGGACTGTATGGTGCCTCGTACCGAGATTCAGGCGGTGGATTGGGATGCCTCCTTGGAAGAGTTGCAACAGAAATTTGTGGAGAGTGGCAACTCTAAGATTGTTGTTTATAAGGAGGACATCGACCATATCGAGGGTTATATCCATAGCTCCGAACTCTTCCGCAGTCCTAAGAAATGGCAAGACCATATCCGCACCATGCCTTTCGTGCCAGAGACGATGCAGGCACAGAAACTGATGAAGATATTCTTGCAGCAGAAGAAGACGCTTGGTGTCGTCGTAGATGAGTTTGGAGGTACCAGTGGACTGGTTAGTTTGGAGGACATCGTGGAGGAAATCTTTGGTGACATCGAGGATGAGCACGACTCTACGAAATATGTTGCCAAGCAAACAGCAGATGGAGATTATCTCCTGTCGGCTCGTTTGGAGATAGACAAAGTAAACGAGATGTTTGACTTAGACTTGCCTGAGAGCGACGAGTACATGACCATAGGCGGTTTGATACTCCATGAATATCAGAGTTTTCCAAAGCTCAATGAGGTCGTGAAGTTCGACAAATATGAGTTTAAGATTATCAAATCCACCTCTCGCAAGATAGAGTTGGTACAGTTGCATATTTTGTAAAGAATATCAATGAGATACGTCAAAAAGCACTTATTCCTGTGGATAAGTGCTTTTATTCTTTCCTTTTTTGCTACTTTTTGCTACTGTATGACAAAAAAGGTGGCAAAAAATTCCCTTATTTGCGATTTTCTTTGTATTTTTGCAGTCAATTGGCTACTAGTCATCTGTTTTCCCAAGGAAACGTTGTCGAGCCATCTTAGAAACAAAGAAAATAAAACAATAAAAAA